>Ga0208179_1000035_pt1 | contig 206079 bp, 183 predicted proteins | sample Malvired_Geostar_FD_184238 | JGI IMG/M metagenome (GOLD analysis project Ga0208179, IMG submission 184238) | Marine viral communities from the Global Malaspina Expedition - Malaspina viral metaG DeepMed_Geostar (SPAdes) (version 2) | ecosystem: Environmental > Aquatic > Marine > Oceanic...
TTGTAGCTTGTAGCTTGTAGCTTGTAGCTTGTAGCTTGTAGCTTGTAGCTTGTAGCTTGTAGCTTGTAGCTTGTAGCTTGTAGCTTGTAGCTTGTAGCTTGTAGCTTGTAGCTTGTAGCTTGTAGCTCGTAGCTCGTAGCTCGTAGCTCGTAGCTTGTTATTTATGCCCGCCGGAGAGCAGGCATTGCATCAGTACCGCATTCTCGTGGCCTTCTCCCCTGCGGTAATAATTCTTGCGCACACCACAGACCTCAAACCCCAGCTGACGATACAGTGCCTGGGCGCTTTGATTGCTTTCGCGCACCTCCAGATACACCACCGACATGGCATCGGCCCGGGCGGACGCCAGGGCCTGTTGCAACATCCGTCGGGCGATACCTCGGCGTTGCCAGGCGGGCGCCACTGTAATATTGAGCACATGGGTTTCGTCGAGGATGCGCGAGAGGATCAGGAAGGCGACCAGCACATCGTCCACGGTGGCCACCTGACACAGATAGTTGTCGTTGCCCAGACAATCGCGAAAGTGGGCGCTGCTCCAGGGAGTCAACTGGGCCGCGGTTTCGATGGCCATGACCGCATCCAGATCTTCCGGCTCCATGGCGCGGATGAGCTCCTCGCGGGCGGGCTCACTCGCCATGGAAACCATTGGCCTGCATGGCTTGCCAGCTGGCCTTCTTGTGCTCGGCGGGCTCTGCCAGCATTTCCGCCAGGCTACTGACCACCAGCGCCGGTCGGCCCCCCAGCTGTAAGGGCTGATAGCGAGGCTGCTGAAACAGGGCATCACAGAGGCTGTCCGGCAGGCACAGCAGCACCCGCTCGCCACCAGCCTGTTCACAGAGGCCAGCAATAAACGCCGAGAGGGCCTGTGAGGCTTCTGCTGCCGGCATGGGCTGGTCGGTCAGCGGACAGAAGAAACGTCGCGGACGCTGGGGGCGCGCCTGAAACAGCGCCAGCAGGTTGGCCATCAGCGGCGCTTCAAACCGCCCCAGCCCCGGTGCCTGGCTGTCTTCCTGGGCGCACAGCAACCAGGTATCACCGCCAAGATGGGCCTCCAGGGTAAAGGTCAGCCCCCTGCCTTTCTCGACCGCGGGTGCCGCCGAAACGGGCTCCGGGGTCTCCGTGGGGGCTTCCGGGCTCTGGCTTTGTGGAGCCGTCGCAACCGGTGCCTCGCTGACCACCGGCGCCGCGGTCTGCGGCTGTGCCGGAGAAGGTGCAGCCTCTGCTGGCGATGCCGCCGGCGTCACCGGCTGATCGTTTTCCTCGTCCCAGTCCAGCAGCGGCGACGATGCCGCACCCGGCAACGGGGACCGGGCCACCCAGGGGGTCAGCCCCAGGGCTTTCAGGTAATGTTGTCGCTGGGCTTCATTCATAGGGCGCTCCGCACCGGTCGGATGTCCGACCAGAGACTCATACATCCGCCGCCTGCGGGTGGGCCCGTTCCAGGCCCGCCGCAAAATGGTTCAGCGCATTCAGGTAGGCCTTGGCCGAGGCAGTGATGATATCCACATCGGCACCGTGACCATTGACGATTCGCCCGCCCTTTTCCAGCCGCACCGTTACCTCACCCTGGCTGTCGGTGCCGGCGGTAATCGCGTTCACCGAATACAACTGCAGGGTGCTGTGGCTTTCCGCCAGCATCTCGATGGCCTTGAAGGCCGCGTCGACGGGACCGGCGCCGGTGGAGGTGGCCTCACGCTCCTGACCATCAATGGTCAGCACGATACGTGCTTCCGGGGTTTCACCGGTGCGCGCCGTGGCTTCCAGCAGCACCAGTTTGAAACGTTCTTCTTCGGCGGCTTTCTTGGTATCGCTGACCAGCGCCTGCAGGTCCTCATCAAACACTTCGTGCTTCTTGTCGGCCAGATCCTTGAAGCGCTGGAAGGCCTCGTTCATGGCGGCTTCCGACGCAAAGGTGATGCCCAGCTCGTCCAGGCGAGCGCGGAAGGCAGCGCGGCCGGAATGCTTGCCCAGCACCATCCGGTTGGTATGCCAGCCCACATCCTCGGCGGACATGATCTCGTAGGTTTCCCGGTGTTTGAGTACCCCGTCCTGGTGGATACCGGACTCGTGGGCGAACGCGTTGGCGCCGACGATGGCCTTGTTGGGCTGCACCGGGAAGCCGGTGATCTGCGACACCATTTTCGAGGTGGGCACGATCTCTTTGGCGTTGATGCCGGTGTCCACGTTGAACAGATCCTGGCGGGTACGGACCGCCATGACGATTTCTTCCAGTGAGGCATTCCCCGCCCGCTCACCGAGACCGTTGATGGTGCACTCCACCTGCCGGGCACCGGCCTGGACGGCGGCCAGTGAATTGGCCACCGCCAACCCCAGGTCATTGTGACAATGGACAGAGAACACCGCCTTGTCCGCGTTGGGAATGCGGGTGAGCAGCTTGCCGATGGTGTCACCGAACTGCTCGGGAATGGCATAGCCCACTGTGTCAGGGATGTTGATGGTGGTGGCGCCGGCATCGATCACTGCCTCGATGATGCGGCACAGGAAATCCAGCTCGGAACGGCCCGCATCCTCACAGGAAAACTCCACATCCCCCATATGATTGCGGGCATGTTTTACCGCCGCCACCGCATGCTCGACCACCTGATCCGGCGCCAAGCGCAGCTTGTGCTGCATATGGATCGGGCTGGTCGCCAGGAAGGTATGAATGCGCCCGGATTCTGCCCCGGCCAGGGCTTCTGCCGCCCGGTCGATATCCGACGCCTTGGCACGGGCCAGGGAGCAAATGGTGGATTCGCGCACGGTGTCGGCAATGGCCTTCACCGACAGAAAGTCCCCCTGGCTGGCGATGGCGAAGCCGGCTTCGATCACATCCACCTTCATCCGTTCCAGGGCCTTGGCGATACGCAGCTTCTCGTCCTGGTCCATGGTGGCGCCGGGGCTCTGCTCGCCATCGCGCAGAGTGGTATCGAAAATAATCAGGCGTTCTTTGCTCATCGGGGTCTCTCTCTGGCGGGTGAGCCATCCAGCTCACCGAGCTGTAGGAGCTATGCTTGCAGGGCGAACGACGGTGGCAAGTTTCCTGCCACGCAGTTGCCAACCCGAAGCCTCTTTGCCATGCGAGCATGGCTCCTACGGTGATTTGTCGTTGGGGTTTCCCTGAATTCTACACCAGTCGCAGGGTGCGCAGCACGGCTTCACGCAGGGCCTCTCCCGCCTCTCGCCCGGCGATTCCCTCTGCCAAACGGATCTTTTTGCCATCCACCTCCGCCACCAGGGTCATGTACTCGGTGCGGCGACCATTACTGGTGCTGCTCATGCCACTCTTGAGTACGACCTGCTCCGCCCTCAGCAGCTGTCCCTTGCGGGTAAACAGGGGCACACCCAGCCAGCGGCGCAGGCTGCGCACTTCGCCACCGCGAATCCACACATCCAGTCCGCGCCCCAGCGTAAAGAGGGTGCTGCCGACAATGGCATAGCCAATCAACCCGAAGATGCTGCCCATGAAATACAGCATGAAACCTTCGCTGGCGGCAGCGATAAACAGCCCGGTGCCCACGGCGGCGAAAATACCCCCAAACACCAGTAGCGCCAGCTTCATGCCCAGGTGTCGGCCCGGACGACTTTCCAGGTGCAGACCCTGGCCGGTCTGCGCCACCCGGATCTGTTCGTTGGCGGACTCCAGCGCGTCCACCTGACGCTCGCGCTGGTCGGCCATGACATGGGACTCCGGCAGACGGAAACGGCTTTCCCCCTGCCCTGCCACCACCGGGATATCCCAGCTGCGTTTCAGCTTGCGCTCTTCTACCCTGCCCTCCAGCTCTACGCGCCAGCAGATATAATTGCGGCCACTTCCGGAGGTCGGCGGCTGCTCCGCCGGCACATCGAAACAGAACAGAATATCGCTGCCTTGCTGGGTGGGCTGGCAAAAGGCTCGCTGGTCAATCTGCCAGAGAATGTCTTCCACGGTCTTGCGGTCCTTGCCGCTGCCGCTTTCCCGGCCACGGATACAGCTTAGCCATACGTCCATGTCCGTCTCCCGGGGCAGTGCCTTGCCCAGGCGGATGACGCCACCCACCTGCCCCCCGGCATGGCCCGGTTCCGGGTCAAGCTCCAGGGGAGTGGGGCCGAAAAACCGGTAATTACGGCGCATTTTCCAGCCTGCCCAGGCAATGCCGGCGCCCACGGCGGGAAACAGCAGCACCATCAGAATCGCATAGTCACCCCGGCTGACCTTGTCCCAGACAGCCAGATACGCTGGCGACGGCAGCAGGATGAAAATGGCGCCAAACCCCACCAGAAACCAGTGACCGGATTTCTCATTGCTGTGGTACTGGCCGCCATCGGCCAGCTCGGCCTTGCCCTTGCTGTCCCGGTTAAACAGAAACATCAGGCCGCCGCCCACCAAGGCAAAGACACCACCGAAGGCCAGGCCAAACACCAGTGAGCCCCAACGCAGAGTGCGATCCAGAAACGCCTCGGACGGATTCGCCGGGTTGACCCAGGCCAAGACAGTGCGTCCGTGGGTGCGAGCCGACTCCAGACGGCGGGCCAGACGCTGCCAGTAATCGTCGAAATTATCGCTGCCGCCATACTGGCTCACCGTATCGCTGGCGTAGCTTCGCCCGTTATAGTCATAACGGTAGCGGGCGCTGACGCTGTAAGTGGTGGAACCGTCAGAATAACTGCGATTGAGAGTACTGCTAAGCACGGTGGCCGGCACCCTGTCCCAGCTACCGGACTGCCAGTATTGAAAGACGGGTTTGAGCCCCACAAAGAACATCACCGCCAGACCTGCCACCAGGAAAACCCCGGGAAACAGGATGGTCATACACCCTGATGCCTTATCGTCTTTCTGCCCGTCCTGTTCTGTTTTTTCTGCGGTATTCGACACCGGTGATTCCCCCAAACAACAATACTCCGGCCAGGGCACCGTACAGGTGAGCATTCACATAGACCCGCCCGTCGATCCAGCTACGGAGATAATCCACGTCATAGCCTGCCTGCTGCTCAGTGACAATGCGCCCGGCGATCACCAGTAACACCAGCGAATGCAACCAGGGGTTCCCCCGCCAGCCGAGTAACAGACAGAAAACCAGCAAGCCATGGAGGATACCGGAGAGCCCCACATAGTGCTGCAAACCGGTATCCAGAAAATACAGCGCCAGCCCGGTTGCCAACCCGCAGAACAGCAGCCAGCCCCAGAAACGCGCTCGATCCAGCAGGTCCGTGAAGAAATAACCGCACAGCACCAGCCCGGCCAGATTGAGCAGCATATGCCAGTGATTGAGATGCACCAGATGGCAGGTCAGCAGCCGCCAGATCTGACCCTGCTCGATGGCCCCACGGTCAAACCCCAGCCAGGGGTTAACCCATGCATGGGCCAGACCCAACACCACCATGAGGATCACCATCAGGGCGAAGTGCAGACGGAGTTTGTTGTCTCTGGGTTGCATGGAGGTACCGGCTGAAAGAAGAGCGGCCATTATGGGGAGGCAGCAACAGAAGGTGCAACCCAAGCCGAGCCCCAACAGCCTCCCTGTAGGAGCGTCGCTCGCGGCGCGATAACCCAAAGTCTGAAAATACAGATTTACCACAGAGCGCACAGAGATCACCGAGTAAAAGAACAGGTTTGCTCGGTGATCTCTGTGCGCTTTGTGGTAAAAGTGCTTTTGGTCCAGAGCTGGTTATCGCGCCGCGAGCGGCGCTCCTACGGTGGGTTCAGGACAGATGCCCCAAAAAAGAAAACCCCGCACAAGGCGGGGTTTTCTGTGGAGCGTGTGACGAGGGGGATGATTTACATCATGCCGCCCATACCGCCCATTCCACCCATGCCGCCCATATCCGGGGCGCCACCGCCGTTTTCTTCCGGCTTGTCCGCCACCATGGCTTCGGTGGTGATCATCAGGCCGGCGATGGAAGCCGCAGCCTGCAGTGCGGAACGGGTTACCTTGGCAGGATCCAGGATACCCATTTCCAGCATGTCACCATATTCACCGGTGGCCGCGTTGTAACCGTAGTTACCTTTGCCGTTACGCACTTCCTGTACAATCACGGAGGCTTCAGCGCCGGCGTTGTAGGCGATCTGACGCAGGGGCATTTCCAGCGCACGGAAAGTCAGGGCAATACCGGCGTTCTGCTCGTCGTTGTCACCCTTGATGGTGCCAACGTTGGCCAGAGCGCGAACCAGGGCCACACCGCCACCCGGTACCACACCCTCTTCTACCGCCGCACGGGTCGCATGCAGGGCATCGTCCACACGGGCTTTCTTCTCTTTCATTTCAATCTCGGTGGCCGCACCGATCTTGATCACCGCAACACCGCCGGCCAGCTTGGCCACGCGCTCTTGCAGTTTTTCCTTGTCGTAGTCAGAAGAAGAGTTCTCGATTTCCTTGCGGATCTGCTCCACGCGGGCATCGATATCAGCCTGCTGGCCAGCGCCATCAACAATGGTGGTGTTTTCCTTGTCGATGTTCACTTTCTTGGCGGTACCCAGATCTTCCAGGGACGCATTTTCCAGGCTCAGGCCCACTTCTTCGCTGATCACGGTACCGCCGGTGAGGATGGCGATGTCCTGCAGCATGGCCTTGCGACGGTCACCGAAGCCCGGCGCTTTCACGGCGGCGCACTTGATGATGCCGCGCATGTTGTTCACAACCAGGGTCGCCAGCGCTTCGCCTTCGATGTCTTCGGCGATGATCAGCAGCGGCTTGCCTGCCTTGGCCACATTTTCCAGGGCCGGCAGCAGCTCGCGGATGTTGGAGATCTTCTTGTCCACCAGCAGGATGTAGGGGTCTTCCAGCTCGACCTGCATCTTCTCCTGGTTGTTGATGAAGTAGGGGCTCAGGTAACCGCGGTCAAACTGCATGCCCTCAACCACGTCCAGCTCGTTCTGCAGGGACTGGCCTTCTTCAACGGTGATAACGCCTTCCTGGCCCACTTTTTCCATGGCCTGGGCGATGATCTCACCGACGGATTTATCGGCGTTGGCGGAAATGGTGCCCACCTGCTCGATGCTCTTGGTGTTGTCACACGGGGTGGACAGCTTCTTCAGCTCTTCCACCACGGCGGCCACGGCCTGGTCGATACCGCGTTTCAGGTCCATGGGGTTCATGCCGGCGGTGACAGACTTGAGGCCTTCGTTAACAAACGCCTGGGCCAGCACGGTGGCGGTGGTGGTGCCGTCGCCAGCTTCGTCGTTGGCCTTGGACGCCACTTCTTTCACCATCTGGGCGCCCATGTTCTCGAACTTGTCTTCCAGTTCGATTTCCTTGGCTACGGATACGCCATCCTTGGTGATGGCAGGCGCGCCAAAGGATTTTTCCAGTACCACGTTACGGCCTTTCGGGCCCAGGGTTACCTTGACCGCGTCGGCCAGGATGTTAACGCCTTTGGCCATACGCTGACGGGCTTCGTCACGGAACAGAATTTCTTTCGCCATGGTTCTTTACCTCTGCAAATCTTTACCCCGGAATGGGGTGAATACCCTTGCGGGCGTTCGTGTTCTTTCTTGGCTCTCGTACCCGGTCTTCAGCGCTTAGCCTTCGACCACGGCCAGAATTTCGGATTCGCTCATGATCAGCAGTTCTTCGCCGTCCACCTTCACGGTGTTACCGGCGTACTGACCGAAGATCACCTTGTCACCGGCTTTCACGTCCAGCGGACGTACATCGCCGCTATCGGTGATCTTGCCGTTACCCACTGCGATCACTTCGCCGCGGGACGGCTTCTCGGCAGCGGAACCGGGCAGCACGATACCGCCAGCAGTCTTGGTTTCTTCCTCTTCACGGCGAACCAGCACGCGATCATGCAAAGGACGGATGCTCATTTTTCCTTAAACTCCCAGTTAGTTCGGTTGACACCCGAGCCGCTTCCCCAGCGGGCAGGGCTCGACAGTCGCAATTAGCACTCTAACGAGTCGAGTGCTAATCATAGTAATGATGCCAGAGCAGTCAATAGGGAATGTGACCTTTGAAAGCGCCGGTCCCGCGACCGCCTGCAGGACACAGGAGTGGGGCCGCAGCCCCGGGTTTCAAGGGGGCGGCGAAGAAAAATACTTTGCCGGACAAGGTAGCCCCGGCGTGCCGTTTGCCGTTTTTGCGAGTCTCTGAGCAATCCGGTCATTGGCCCGACCGGGGCTGCCCACCATAATCCGGGCCATCGTGAACCGACATTGCAAGGAATCACCATGGATCTGAAGCAGAAAGTGGTTGTTGTCACCGGCGCCGGCCGCGGCCTGGGCCGGGGTATTGCCACCTACTTTGCCGGCAAGGGCGCCCGCCTGGCCTGCGTGGACCTTAGCCAGGAAGACCTGGACGCCACTGTGGCCGCCTGCGAAGCCGCTGGCGGTGAAGCCCGTGCCTACCTGGCCAATGTGGCCAAGGAGGAAGAGGTAGAGAAACTGTTCAATGATGTGGTGGCCGACTTCGGCACCCTGCACGGTGTGGTCAACAATGCCGGCATCACCCGCGATGGTCTGCTGGTAAAGGCCAAGGACGGAGAAGTGGTCAGCAAGATGAGCCTGCAACAATGGCAGGCGGTGATCGACGTGAACCTGACCGGCGTGTTCCTGTGTGGTCGCGAAGCGGCAGCCAAAATGCTGGAGCTGGGTGTCGAGGAAGGGGTCATCGTCAACATTTCCTCCCTGGCTCGCCAGGGCAGCTTCGGCCAGAGCAACTATGCCGCCGCCAAGACCGGGGTGGTTGCCCTGGCCGAGGTGTGGGCGAAGGAACTGGCTCGCTACAACATCCGTACCGGCGCCGTGGCCCCCGGCACCATCAACACCGACATGCTGGCCGCCATGAAGCCGGAAGCCCGTGAACGCCTGATTCAGGCCGTGCCCCTGCAGCGTCTGGGTGAAGCGGAACACATCGCCCGCTCCGTGGCCTTTATTTTCGAGACCGATTACTTCACCGGCCGTTGTATCGATATGGATGGCGGGCTTCGTTGAGCTGCAAGCTGCAAGCCAGCATGGTGTGTTGGCCACACAAAAGGGCACGCCTTCGGGCCTGCCCTTTTGTCTTCTTTCATGCTTTCCTTGTAGCTTGAAACTTGTGGCTTGAAGCTGCCTTTATGGACCCTGCATTCCGAGACGCCGTCTACCAGATTGTTGCCGCCATTCCGTCTGGCGCGGTGAGCAGCTATGGCGCCGTGGCCCGGCAGGCGGGCTTTCCCCGCCATGCCCGGTTTGTGGGTCGGCTGATGAGCCAGTTGCCCAGCGACACCCGTCTGCCCTGGCACCGGGTCTTGCGTGGAGACGGCCGGATAGCACTGGCAGGCACGCCGGCAGGGGAAGAACAGGTACAGCGACTGCGCAACGAAAATGTCACCGTCCTGAGCGGCCGGGTACCCCGCCAGTATTTCCTGGGCCGGTAATGCCCCCGCATCGCTCCTTGCGGACAAAGTGTCTATGATGAGCCCTTCGCCCATCGGCAACATCCGCCAAGAGACTTATGCCCCCACAATCGACCAGTTGGCAGCAATCCCTGAAAGCCTTCCTGCACCCCCGTGTAGTGACCATGTTCTTCTACGGGTTTTCTGCAGGCATTCCGTTACTCCTGATCTTCTCGTCGTTATCCTTGTGGCTTCGCGAGGCGGGCATTGATCGCTCCACCGTCACCTACTTCAGCTGGGCCGCGCTGGCCTATTCCTTCAAATTTCTCTGGGCGCCGCTGATTGACCGCTTACCCATCCCCGGCCTGACACGCTGGCTGGGACGCCGTCGCGCCTGGCTGCTGGTAGCCCAGGCCACGGTGGCCATTTCCGTCTTCAGTATCTCTCTGGTGGATCCCACACAACCCGGCGCGCTGAATCTGATGGCCTTTGCCGTGGTAATGCTCGGGTTTACCGCAGCCACGCAGGATATTGTCATTGATGCCTATCGCATCGAGTCTGCCGGGGCAGAATTACAGGCGCTGATGTCCTCGTCCTATATCGCCGGCTACCGCATAGGCATGCTCACCTCCGGTGCCGGCTCCCTGGTGCTGGCAAGCTGGCTGGGCTCAACCAGCGAGGCCTACAGTTATCCCGCCTGGCAAACCACCTATGCGGTAATGGCCCTAACCATGCTGGTTGGCGCCATTACCACCTTGATTATTCGTGAGCCTGACAATCCCAGAACATCGCCCTACCAGTACAGCAGCAGCCAATACCTGAAATTCCTGACCATCTTTGTGGCCGGTATTGCCACATTTATCAGCGTCTACGTCATGACCGCCGAGCTCGCCACGGCCCTGCGCACCACCCTGACTGACCTTCTCCACAATGGGGTCTTGTCCGGGCTGATCGTGGAGACACTTCGCCTTACCCTGGCCATTCTGACGGTTGCCGTGGTGATCAAGGCCCTCTCGCTGACACCGTTGTATGAAAAGCGTCTGGTCACCGAGAGCTACCTGGAACCGGTGAGAGATTTCTTCCAGCGTTACGGCAAACGATTGGCGTTACTGCTGTTGGTGTTTATCGGTTTTTACCGCATCTCGGATATTGTTCTCGGGGTGATTTCCAATGTCTTCTTTGAAGATATTGGTTTTACCAAAACCGAGATTGCCGGGGTGGTAAAAACCTTCGGGTTGTTTATGACCATCGCAGGCGGTTTTCTGGGGGGGCTGCTGGCGGTCCGACACGGGGTCATACGCGTGCTTTACCTGGGGGCATTCCTGACCGTGGCCACCAATTTGCTGTTTCTCTGGCTGGCCTACGCGGGCCACGATATCCGCATTTTGTATGCGGTGATCTCTGCCGATAACTTGACCGCTGGCCTGGCCAGCGCCGCCTTTGTGGCCTTCCTCTCCCAGCTGACCAATGTGTCGTTCACCGCCGTCCAGTACGCCATTTTCAGCTCCCTGATGACGCTCCTGCCCAAAACCATTGGCGGCTATTCCGGCAGCATGGTGGATAATCTGGGGTATCCCGGTTTTTTCCTGCTGGCCAGCCTGATGGGCGTGCCGGTGCTGGGATTGATTTATCTGATCCAGCGCCATGAGGCCTTCCGGCAGTAAGGCAGCGCCCCAACCCGGCAGGGAGACAGTATACTTTTCAATCAATTGACAAACCGGCTATAGTGGACACTTACAAAAAACAACAATAAGAACACACGGATGAGTGACTCGGAACTCGATATTCTGGTGGTGGACGATGCCCGCTTCTCGGCGGCGGTGGTCAATCGCACCCTCGCCACTGCCGGTTATACCCGCATTCGCCACGCCCACAGCGCCCAGGACGCTCTCGGCCAATTGACCGAACAACCCGCCGACCTGGTGGTGGCGGACTGGCTGATGCCCGGCATGGACGGCCTGGAATTGACCCGTCGCATTCGTCAAAACGACGAAGCCAGCAATCGCTACACCTATGTGCTGCTACTCACCGCCCGCGAAGGCGTGGCGGCCTTGCAACAGGCCTTTGACCAGGGCGTGGACGATTTTGTGTCCAAATCCGCCATGACCGAGCAACTGCATCACCGGGTGATGGCGGCAGACCGGATCATTCAGCGTCACAACCGCATACAAACCGACTACCAGCGCATGCTGACCGTAAACCGTCAGCTCAAACGCCACGCCCTCATCGATCCCCTCACCGGTTTCGGTAATCGCCAGGACGCCCTGCGCGCCCTGCAGAATACCCTCAAGCAGGCAGAAAAACGGGGCGGCGCCGCCTGCCTGTTGATGCTGCGCCTGGAAGACTTCGAGGCCCTGCGTGCCCAGCGGGGCGACAAGGTAATGCAGCAGGGGGTCCTGGCGTTCAGCCGGCGCCTGCGCCAGTCGGTACGTCCCATGGATCATCTCTGCCGGTTGCAGACCGACCAGTTTGCCCTGATCACCTGGCAACCCCAGTTGAGCCATTGCGATCCCACCGGTTTCCGGCGCTTGTATGAAGGGCTCAACCACCGGGCCTACCAGACCGCTGCCGGCTTTCTGAGCTTGCAGGTAAGCATGGCAATCGCTGCCTCCGAAGGCCATGGCAGTGCCGAGCAGATGTTCGACCAGGCCCTGGTGGAGCTGGATCAGTCCCTCAGCGAACGACGCATTGTCTCGGCCACCGCCAACGTGTGACTCATGACGCCGTCCCACCGCGTCCCGATTTGAGCGTCGACACCCGGTTCCCGTTTCCAATCTGATATTGCCGCTCACGGCCATACGCCGACAACAATCTCCCCGATCTCTGTGCTCTCTGTGCCGGCTGTGGTACAAAACCATTCTTTGCGGTTGGACACCATGCCACACACTCTTCCCCACTGGTTTTTGCTCGGGGCCGGCAATATGGGCTCGCTGGCGGCCTGGTATCTGACCCGGGCCGGGCACCGGATCACCGTGATTCGTGACGCCACCGCCTCGCCATTGGAAAAAACGCTCTGGCTGCCGGACGGACAGCCGCACGCCTTTTCACTGCCTGTGCTGGCGCCTGCCGCCCTGCCCGACCGGATCGACCATTTACTGGTGGCCGTCAAAACCCCATATACCCGCCAGGCGATGGCGACCGTGGCTGACCGTCTCGATAACGGCGCCCGGGTATTGCGTTTTCAGAACGGCATCGGCGCCCTGGACGGTTTATTGCCAGCGGGCTGTCAGCTGATGGAGGCGATCACCACCAGCGCCGTCAAAGGGCAACACCCCACCCATACCGTGGTGGCGGAAAATGCCACCTGGCTGGGTGGCAGCAGCCCCCCGCCTGACTGGTTTGCCACCCTGGCCAAACACTGGCCCCACCTGCACTGGGAGGACGATATCCGCCCGCGCCAGTGGCACAAGCTGGTCGCCAATGCGGTAATCAATCCGTTGACCGCCCTCCACGATGTACCCAATGGCCGGGTGAGTGACGACCCGGCCCTGCGCGAACAGGCCCAGCAACTTTGCCGGGAAGCAGATCAGATACTGCAGCACCTGGACCCGGCATGGCCCGGTCATTCCATGGACAATGTGCTCGCCGTGGCCCGGGCCACCGCCGGCAACACCTCCTCCATGCGCGCTGACCGGCAACGGGGCGCTCCCACGGAGGTGGATGCCATCAATGGCTGGCTGGTGAAGCAGGCAGAGAAACTGGGCTTGGCAGTTCCCGCCAACAGGCAGGTGATCACGGCACTAACGGTGCGCTAAAACCCTTGACGAAATATGCGGTTCGAGAAGCGACAACCTGGCTTTCCCGGGGGGGCATGGTTTTGCTCTTCGAAACTCGCTTCTCGCAACTCGAACCTGAATGCCCCCCGCCCTACCCTTTCTGAGTCATCCTGACCGCAGCGGCTTTTACCCATCAGCACTGGAATTAGACGCGGTTTTTCGCCATCGTAGCGGGCACTTCTCCGGATTCGTGGAACACCGATGCAACCTCGACATCTTCTGGCCATAGGCCTGATTGCCTCCAGCGGCCTGACCCTGGCTGATAACGAAATCAAGGCGGTAAAAGTCAGTGGCGCCAGTCATCCCAGCCTGGCCGGGGAGCTGCCCACCGGCACCCTGACCCTGGACCGGGAAACCCTGGCCAGCATGCCCGCCAGCAACCTGACAGAAGTGCTGGATACCGTGGGCGGCCTGCAGGCCAGTCAGCTCTTTGGCATTAACGGCAGCGAGGCCAGCCTGGACCTGCTGGGCTTTGGCGCCACCGCCAACCAGAACACGCTGATCCTGCTCAATGGTCGCCGCCTCTCGAATATTGATCTGGCCAGCCCCTTCCTCAGTGGCATTCCCCTGGCCGCCATTGAGCGTATCGAGATCCTTCCTGGCGCGGGTGCAGCCTTGTACGGCAATGGCGCCGTGGGCGGGGTGATCAATATCATCACCCGCCGCCGCTATGAAAACAGCGCCGGGCTGGAAGTGAATGGCGGCAGCTATGGCACCCTTGGCGGCAGCGGCTATGCCACCGGCCAGCAGGGCAACCTGAGCGGCGCCGTGGCCATCAGCACCCTGGACAGCGACGGGTACCGGGACAACAACGCGGTGCGCAATCACAGCGCCTTCGCCGATGTGCGCTACCAGGAGGAAGGTATCGAAGCCTACTTCACCGCCAGCAGCGAAGACCAGGAACTGGGCCTGCCCGGCGGTCGCACCGACGCGCAATTTCGCAATGACCCACAGGGGACCGACACTCCCTTCGATAATGCCGAACAGGACAATTACTGGCTGATGCCGGGCCTGCGCATCGCCTTGCGCGGTAACACCGCGCTGACCCTGGAAGCCAGCAAACGCCGCCAGCAGCAGGCGTTTGAATACGTTTCCAGCGGCAGCGTGGGGGAAACCGTGGTAGAGAGCATCAGCGTCACCCCCAAACTGGAAGGTCAGCACACCACCGGTAGCGCAGTGCACAACTGGACCCTGGGTCTGGATCTGAACGAATACGATTACGACAGCCAGACCAGTTTCGGTGACCGAGAACTGGAACAGAGCCAGCGGGCCTGGTATCTGCACAACCTGGTCAGCCTGACTCCGAAACTGTCCGTCAGCGCCGGGGCCCGCAAGCTGGAAAGCACCCTTAGCGGCGAAGGACAAGACAAGGAGCAGGATGGCGAAATGTACGAGGGCGGGATTCGCTATACCTTCACCGGCAACCTGGCCCTGTTCGCCGGCGCCCAGCGCAGTGTGCGTATTGCCAATGTGGATGAACTGAGTCCTTTCAATCCCCCCATTGATCCGCAAACCGGCAAGGGCTACACCGCCGGGGCCAGCTGGTCCCAGGGACGTCAGCACTCCACCCTGACTTTCTGGCGGGCCGAGATCGACAACGAGATCGTCTTCGACCCAACCGTCGGTGCCTTTGGTTCCAACCGCAATCTGGAAGACCGCACCGTGCACAAAGGCGTCAGCATCAACTCCCGCTGGCGGCTGGACAAGGACCTGATGCTGACCATCAATGCCAGCGCCCAGCAGGCCCGCTTCGACGGTGGCCCCTTCGACCGCAACGACGTCCCGCTGGTGCCGGAACAGACGATGCAACTGATTGCCGACTGGCAGGCCCTGTCCTGGCTGTCCACCCAGATCAGCCACCGCTATGTGGGGGATCGACGGTTCGACGGGGACCTGGACAACCGCTTCCGCAAACTGGACCACTACCGCACCACGGACCTGCAGCTGACTGCTCGCTACCGGGCCATGTACCTCAAGGCCGGGGTCTACAACCTGGAAGATCACCAGGTGGTGGATTACGGTAACTTCAGCAACACCACAAACACGGCCACGCTGTATCCGTTACCGGAACGTCATTACCGCGCCGCGTTTGGCGTGGAATTCTAAGGTCATACCCCAACCCCGTTGGAGCCTTGCTCGCAAGGCGAATGAGGTTAACGCTTCGCCTTGCAAGCAAGGCTCCAACGCGCCCCCATCAGGAGCCACCATGAGCGACAAGGACAAGACCCGCATCAACCGGGTGATTACCCGCACCGGCGACCGTGGCGACACCGGGCTTGCCGATGGCAGTCGGGTGAGCAAATGGCATCCGCGCATTCAGGTACTGGGTGAGCTGGATGAGCTGAACAGCGCCCTGGGGGTACTGCGAGCCCGGTCCCTGGATACGGATCTGGATACCGTGCTCGGCCTGGCCCAGCAATTGCTGTTCGATATCGGTGGCGAGCTGGCGATCCCCGGTCGCCGGGTCATCGACGATCACGATCTGGTGGAGCTGGAATCCCGGGCGGATACCTTCAATGCGGAGCTGCCGCCGCTGAAAGAGTTCGTTCTCCCCGGGGGCCATCCGGATGCCGCCTGGTGCCATCACTGTCGCACGGTCGCCCGGCGCACCGAACGCCACCTTGTTGCCCTTCTGGAAGCCGACGAAGACGCCGTCAATCCGGTCAGTCTGGCTCTGATCAATCGCCTTTCTGATCTGCTATTCGTGATGGCCCGGGTGATCAATCTGCGCCAGGAATCGCCGGAGACGCTTTGGACGCCGAAAGGCTGAGGAACAAGTTGCAACGGCCATTGTGAAAACATTGTGCAACCCTGACGCAAAAGCAAAGGCCCGGGCTACACTGTAAGCCCGGATTGACGATGTTTTGCCATGGGCATCCGCAACAAACTCTTTGTCATTTTCCTTTCCACCTTCCTGGTGCTCACCCTGGCGGCCAGCGGTTTCTATTACCTGGCCTTTCTTGGCAGCCTGGAAACCTATCTGGATGAACGCCAGCAGGCCCAGGTAGAAAGGCTGGCAGATCATCTGGGGCTGCTCTACCAGCAGCGTGGCGGCTGGCAATTCCTGCTGGACGATCCCCGTCTGCTTAAACGACTCTACCGGCTGGCCGGCGACCGGGATGATGACCGGGACAGCCGTGCTGATCACCGCCACCTGCAACTGCTGGATGCACATCGGCAGCGGCTGCTGGGCCCACCGGTGCCACCAAAATTCCGTTCGGAAATCCCCGTCCAGGTCGGCCCTGGTATCGTTGGCTACCTGACTTACCCGGACCAGGAAGCCATCCGCGACAAGCTGGACCAGCGCTTCATGGGCCGCCAACTGCGCTTCATCGGCTGGATGCTGTTTGTCGGTGTCTTGCTGTCACTGCTGGTCTCCTGGCTGCTGGCTCGCCACCTGGTGGCTCCGATTCTGGCCCTGTCCAAGCACACCCGCGATCTCCAGGAAGGCCATTACAGCGCCCGTCTGGAAAGCCGGCGCCGGGACGAACTGGGTACGCTCACCGACCAGGTGAATCAGTTGGCAGAGCGCCTGGACCAGGGCCAGCAGGCCCGTCAACGCTGGTTCTCGGACATTGCCCACGAACTACGCACCCCGGTGGCAATCCTGCAGGGCGAACTGGAAGCCATCAGCGATGGTATTCGCCCTCTAAGCCCGGCGTTCATCAAATCCCTGGAAGGAGAAGTGGCCCAGCTCACACACCTGATCAACGACCTGCACGATCTGGCGCTGGCCGACGGTGGCAATCTGCGTTACCAGTTCCATCGAGACGATCTGGCGGACCTGCTTGGCGAGGTGGTCGACAGTTATCGCAACAGCTTTAGCCAGCAGAGCATCAGCCTGGAAACCCATCTTCCCGACCGAGCCGTTATCGATATGGACCCGGTGCGTATTCGCCAGTTGCTGGACAACCTGATGCAGAATTCGCTCAAGTACACGGCCAGCGGCGGGACCTTGAGCCTGTCCCTGACACAGCAGTCAGGCCAATGGGAACTCCTGGTCGACGACAGCGCCCCCGGCGTGCCCGACGATGCCCTGCCCCGCCTGTTCGATCATCTCTACCGGGTGGAAAGCTCTCGCAACCGCCGCACGGGGGGGGCCGGCCTGGGGCTGGCTATCTGCCAGCGGATTGTTGAAGCCCATGGCGGCACCATTGCGGCAGCACACAGTCCTCTGGGCGGCGTTCGCATCCGCATTACCCTGCCGGGAGGCGCCCCATGAATCGCATCCTGATCGTGGAAGACGAGCCCCGCCTGTCACAACTGATGGCGGACTATCTCCAGCACGCGCACTTTCACACCGAGCAGACCGACAGCGCAAGGCAGGCCATGGCGTTGGCAAAAAAGGAACACTTTCAGGCCATTCTGCTGGATCTGATGCTACCGGATGGTGATGGCATGGAAGTGTGCAAGGCCATTCGCCAACACAGCCAAGTGCCGATCCTGATGGTCACCGCCCGGGTGGATGAAGTGGATCGTCTGCTGGGCCTGGAGCTGGGCGCCGATGATTATATCTGCAAGCCCTTCAGCCCCCGGGAAGTGGTGGCCAGGGTCAAGGCGGTATTGCGCCGGGCCAATCCGCAACAAGACAGTTCCGCCCCCACCCTGACTCTGGACGAGGAGCGTTATGAGGCAGTCATGGGTTCACAGCGGGTCGCTCTCACCGCCATTGAGTTTGCCCTGCTTGGCACCCTGGCCCGCCACCCCGGCCGTATCTGGTCCCGGGACCAGTTGATGGATGAAATCTACCAGGATCACCGGGTAGTGTCCGACCGCACCATCGACAGCCACATCCGCAAACTGCGCCGCAAACTCAGCGACGGGGATGACGCATCCCATGACTGGATCGGCAGTGTTTACGGAGTGGGATACCGGTTGGAGCAGCCATAACAGCCGCAAGCGACAAGCCTCAAGCTGCAACATGGTGAAAGGTTTTATGATCGAAAACCGCTGAGGCCGCGCCCCTACTTTGGGCGCGGCCTCAGCGCTGAAAAGCACAGAATCCAGGATTCGCGTTTTAGCTTGCAGCTTGAGGCTTGTAGCTTGTCACTGCCTCTTCCTTTTTTCCTGCATATTCCTTGCACGCTTCCCGCCCATACTGATCCCACACATTCACAGGGACTCACAGAGTCACAAGGAGAGCATCATGAAAAAACTGGCTATCGTTGCCCTGGCTATCTTTACCACTTCCGCTTTTGCCTATGGCCCCGGTCATAAAGGCGGGGAGCACATGGTCGAGCGCCTGGAAAAGAAACTGGAACTGAGCGAAGCGCAAAGCACCCAGCTCAAAGCGATTTTTCAGGAGCAGGGCGAAAAGATGAAAGCCTTGCACGAAGAAACACAAAGCAAGATGAACCAGGTATTAACCCCGGCGCAGCAGGAAAAGCTGGCTGAGATGAAAGAGCAACGCAAGGCACGCTGGGAAGAACGCAAGGAAAACTGGAAGGAAAACAAGGGCAAGCGCGGAGAGTAACCCGCGCTAATGCCTTATCCCGCGCGATACACAAAACCCGGCCATTAAAGACCTAGGATAATGTCTGTTCTTTGCCGTAGGAGCATCGCTCCCGGCGCGATTCCAAAGTAGCAATCGCGCCGCCAGCGATGCTCCTACAGCAACGCCCGTCGCATATCTGTCAACAACTGGCTCAGGTAGGTCGTGAACCGGGCCGCGTCGGCCCCATCAATCACCCGGTGATCATAGGACAGGCTCAACGGCAGCATCAGCCGAGGCTGAAACTGCTCACCATCCCAGACCGGCTGCATGTCGGACCGGCTTACCCCAAGGATGGCCACTTCCGGCCAGTTCACGATGGGGGTAAAGGCCGTACCGCCAATGCCTCCCAGCGAGGAGATACTAAACGTCCCTCCCTTCATGTCCGCCGGTGTCAGTTTGCGGTTACGCGCCTTTTCCGCCAGCTCGCCCATTTCCAGGGCAATGGCCTTCAGCCCCTTCCTGTCTGCATCCTTGATAACCGGTACCACCAGCCCATTAGGCGTATCCACGGCGATGCCGATGTTGATGTAGCGCTTCTGGATCAACGCCTCACCACTGTTTTCCAGGGAGCTGTTGAAACGGGGGAATTCCTTCAAGGCCCTGGCACAGGCACTGACCAGAAACGCCAGCATGGTCAATTTGACGCCCTCTTTTTCCAGGGCCTTGTTCTGCTGTTTGCGGAAAGCTTCCAGGTCAGTGATATCCGCATTGTCATGCTGGGTGACATGGGGAATGGTCAGCCAGGAGCGCGTCAGGTTCTGGGCGGACACTTTGCGCAGCTTGTTCAATTCCTGCCGTTCAACCTCACCAAACTGGCTGAAATCAATTTCTGGCAACGCCACGGCCGGGCCACCACCGGAGGCAGCCGGCGCACCCTCAAGGCGCTGTTTCACCCAGGCATGCACGTCTTCTTTGAGGATACGTTCCTTGGGCCCACTGCCATGGACCTGGGCCAGATCCACGCCCATTTCCCGGGCCAGCTTGCGCACCGCCGGGCCGGCGTGCACGGATTTGGAAGGAGCCCCGGAATCTGCCGCTGGCGACGATGAGGCTGCCGGCGCCGGTTTTTGCGTCTGCGCAGTTTGAGCTTGCTGTGAAGCCGGCGTTGTCGCGGGTTCCTCTGGCTGCTCGTCTGCCTCGCCTTGCTGGTCCGCTGTCGGCTGGCCGCCGGACACAGCCATGGTCAGCAATGTATCACCGGTACCCACCTTGTCTCCGACTTTCACGGCCACCGATTCGACCTTGCCGGCGGAGGGTGCAGGAATTTCCAGGGACGCCTTGTCCGATTCCAGTACCACGATGACCTGTTCCGCCTCCAGACTGTCGCCGACAGCCACATTCACTTCGATGATTTCGGCGGAATCAATATCGCCCAGATCCGGCACGGTTACGGTCTCGCTGCCACCACTCCCTTGTGCTTTCGGCGTGTCAGGCGCATCCGTTTCCGGCGGCGTTGATTCCGGCTCTGTTTTGTTCTCCGTGGTTGACGACTCATCACGGGTCGCATCGGATTCTGCGGAAGAGGCATTCTCCGACTCGCCGTCGGCCTCCACTTCCATCAGGTCATCGCCCTCCTTGACCCGGTCGCCCACCTTGACGCTGATGGCGGTAATTTTCCCCGCTTGCGGTGCGGGCACTTCCACCGTGGCCTTGTCAGATTCCAGGACGATAATGGTGTCCTCTGCGGCGATGGTGTCGCCGACTTTCACGCTGATCTCGATGACGTCAACAGGATCACTGCTGCCCACATCGGGAACACGAATCATGGTCTTACTCACACCGGTCTCCTTTTATGAGATCACGTTGGGGTGCGATCAATGCATCACCGGATAGGGTTTATCCGTATCAATGCCGTATTTTTCGATGGCCTGTTTCACGGTCGCCACATCCACCTTGCCTGCCTTGCGTAACGCATTCAGTGCCGCCAGCACCACAAAGTAGCGGTCCACTTCAAAGAAGTGTCGCAGTTTCTGACGGGAATCACTGCGGCCAAAACCATCCGTGCCCAGCACGGTATAGGGCGCATGCACCCAGGGGCGAATCTGATCGGCGAAGGCACGCATGTAATCGGTGGATGCAATCACCGGACCTTCGCGGCCATCCAGGCATTTCTCTACCCAGGTAGTCTCACGCTCCTGATCCGGATGGAGGATGTCGTCCCGATCCAGGCGCAGACCTTCCCGGCGCAGTTCGTTGAAGCTGGTGACACTCCACACATCTGCCGCCACACCGAAGTCATCCCGGAGCAGCTCCGCCGCTGCTTCCACCTCGCGCAGAATGGTGCCGCAACCCAGCAACTGCACGCGGGGGGATTTTTTGGTTTTTCCCTTGCCTTCACGCAACAGGTACATGCCCCGGCGAATACCTTCTTCCGCCCCCTCCGGCATGGCACCGTGCACGTAGTTTTCGTTCATCAGCGTCAGGTAATAGAAGACCTTTTCATTGTCTTCATACATGCGTTTCAAGCCGTCATGGAGGATCACCGCCAGCTCATAGCTGTAGGTCGGGTCGTAACTGACACAGTTGGGGACCGTGCTGGCCAGGATGTGACTGTGACCATCCTGATGCTGCAGCCCTTCCCCATTGAGCGTGGTGCGTCCGGCGGTGGCGCCCAGCAGAAAACCGCGGGCCTGACTGTCGCCGGCGGCCCAGCACAGGTCTCCCACGCGCTGGAAACCGAACATGGAGTAATAAATGTAGAACGGGATCAGGGTGAAATCGTGCACGCTGTAGCTGGTGGCGGCAGCCAGCCAGCCGGACATGGCGCCCGCTTCGTTGATGCCCTCTTCCAGGATACGACCCTTCTTGTCTTCCCGGTAATACATGACCTGGCCGGCATCCTCGGGCTCGTATTTCTGACCACCGGAGGAGTAGATCCCCAGCTGCCGGAACAACCCCTCCATGCCAAAGGTACGCGCCTCATCGGGCACGATCGGCACCACTCTCTCGCCGATCTGCTTGTCCTTGATCAGCGCGCTCATCATGCGCACAAACGCCATGGTGGTGGAAATTTCCCGATCGCCACTGCCTTCCAGGAAGTTGGCAAAAATATCCAGCCCCGGCAGAGTCAGCGCCTGGCTGGCCTGCTGGCGACGCACCGGCATATAACCGCCCAGCTGGTCGCGCTGCTCTTTCATGAAGCGCATTTCCGGAGAGTCGGCGTCCGGCCGATAATAGGGCACGTCCTTGAGCTGTTCGTCGGTGAACGGCATATCGAAGCGATCACGGAATTCCTTGAGACTTTCCAGATCCAGCTTCTTCATCTGGTGAGTCTTGTTGACCGCTTCACCGGCACCGGTGGCGTACCCTTTTACGGTCTTGGCCAGGATCACCGTGGGCCGACCGGTGTGGTTCACCGCCGCATGGTAGGCCGCGTATACCTTGAACGGATCATGCCCACCACGATTGAGGCGGTACACTTCATCGTCGGACATATGCTCCACCAGCTTCTTCAGCTCCGGGTACTCACCGAAGAAATGCTCACGGGTGTAGGCGCCGCCGTTTTTCTTGTAGGCCTGGTATTCCCCGTCCACGCACTCTTCCATGCGCCGGCGCAGCAGGCCCTGGTTATCCCGTTCCAGTAGCGGATCCCAGAGTCGTCCCCAGACCACCTTGATCACATTCCAGCCGGCTCCACGGAATACGCCTTCCAGTTCCTGAATGATCTTGCCGTTACCGCGCACCGGGCCATCCAGCCGCTGCAGGTTGCAGTTGACCACAAAAATCAGGTTATCCAGTTTCTCCCTGCCAGCCAGGGCCAGGGCACCCAGGGACTCCGGCTCGTCCATTTCGCCGTCGCCCAGGAAGGCCCATACCTTGCGGTCATCCTTCTGGATCAATTCACGGTTTTGCAGGTATTTCATGATATGGGCCTGATAGATGGCCTGGATCGGCCCCAGCCCCATGGACACGGTGGGAAATTGCCAGAAATCCGGCATCAACCAGGGGTGCGGGTAGGAGGACAGGCCCTTGCCATCCACTTCCCGACGAAAGTTGTCCAGCTGCTCTTCGCTGATGCGCCCTTCCAGGTAAGCGCGGGCATACACCCCCGGCGCGGAATGGCCCTGGAAAAACACCAGGTCCCCTTCGTTCTTGTCACTGGGGGCCCGGAAGAAATGATTGAATCCCACATCGTAAAGGGTGGCGGAGGACGCAAAGGAGGCAATATGGCCCCCCAGTTCGTCGTCATTCATGTTGGCCCGCATCACCGTGGCCAGGGCATTCCAGCGCACCAGAGAACGCACCCGGCGTTCCATGAAAATATCACTGGGAATCGGCACTTCGTCCTTGGCGGGAATGGTATTGAGGTACGGGGTATTGAGGTGGGTTCGGTGGATGCCCTGTTCCTGGGCCTCATTGGTGATGGTATCCAGTAACCAGGCGGCCCGCTCCGGGCCTTCGCGCTCGACGACGGACTCCAGGGCTTCAAGCCACTCCCGGGTTTCCGCCGGGTCCATATCATCAAAGAAACTTCTTTTGTGCATGGGCGTGCGTCCTTTTTCGCGTTGCCAGGCGGCACGACAGGATCACTGCAGCACCGCAGAAATAAACGCCCGGGGGTGTTGGGCGAGCCACTACAAGCACTTTCCATACTAGCCGCAATGACTGGCCGGTCAAATGACGATAATCACCAGAGGCGGGTCACAGGCGGATGTTTTGGTATGGCAAGATCCCTTTCAGCATGACCACTGCCGCTACAGGACGACATCAGACCTAAGTCTGATCAAGAGAAAAATACTTCGACACTTCCCGTAGGGTGCACTGAGCCCAAACGAACTGCACCAGTCAAAGCCGGAGTGGTGCAGTTCGCTTGGGCTCAGTGCACCCTACGCATGTCCAGAACACCTTGGGTAATTATCGTCAGATCACGATGATCCACAGCGCTGACAGGATCAGCCAGATGGCAACACAGCGCAGCAGCAGCCCCTGCAGTGACTCCAGATGATCCAGGGCAGCAGACAGGGAGCCTGGCTCCCCTGACGGTGACGTTTCCAGTGCCACATTGACCACCTGCTGAAGGGAGTCGCCGCTATGCTCCTGACGCAGCCAATGGCCCCGCATTTTCTCCATCACTGCGGTGAAGTCGCCGGCCAGCGCCATGCTCAACACCAGCAATCTGTTCGCCGGCCAGCAGGCCCAGCCATCCAGGCGGGCCTGCCAGCTATTGCCCTGCTCTTCACCGGCCCGGCTCAACCAGGCCCGGTTCAGCACCACCAGAAATGCCGCACCGAAACCCAGCAGCACCAGCCAGAAAATCGCCACAAAGAGGCCCTGTTCCCGGGCCAGAATTCTTTCCGTCAGGGCACTCTGGTAGTCAGGGTCCCCCGGCGTTCCGGTCACATCGAATTCATCCGTGGCCAGAGCAGCAAAGCCTTCCGGGTCGTTCATGCGGCCACGCACCAGCAATTCATCCACATGACGAAACTCGCTTTGCCCACCGACCAGCCACAGCATCAGTGCAATGCCCAATGCCAGCACCAGCAGCTGCCCCCAGAATCCATCCAGCCAGCACGTCAGGGCCGCAATCAGCACTGCCGGCAACAGCACCGCCAGCCACCAGACCCGTTGTCCTTGCCCCAGGCGATTGCTCCATTGCTGCAACCAGCCCTGATGACGCTGCGGATTGCTTATCCATAGCGGCCAGCTGGTATCCAGTCTGCGTAGACCAAGCACCAGTATCAGCACCAGAAATTTCATGCCATTTCCTCCTTGAATGCAGCCAGGCGGGCCCGGTAATCCGCCCAGTCGAAAGCGGGCCCCGGGTCGGTCTTGCGACCCGGGGCAATATGTTCATGGCCGGTGATACGGGTATCGTCAATCGCCGGATAATGGGTCTGCAACAGCCAGGTCAGCTCCGTCAATGTCGCGTACTGTGCCTCTTCATAGGGGACAGTATCTGCGCCTTCCAGCTCAATGCCGATGGAAAAATCATTACAGTTTTCCCGCCCGGCAAAGCAGGATATGCCCGCATGCCAGGCACGCTGGTCGCAGGGAACAAACTGCAACAGGCTGCCGTCGCGCCGGATAAGGAAGTGAGACGACACGGTAAGTTGGTGGATTTCGCGGAAGTAGGGATGGTCGTCCGGGTTCAGGCAGTTCTGGAACAGGGCCTGAATATAATCACCGCCGAACTGCTCCGGCGGCAGGCTGATGTTATGGATCACCAGCAGGGAAATGTCATCGGGGTCGGGACGGAGGTTGAAATTGGGTGATGGACACCATTGTGCCTGGTCAACCCGGTGTTCGTTGAGGGTGAGCACCCGCGCAAGCTCCTTAATGCCTGCGCGGTACGGGCCAACCTAATGTTGAACGTTGGCCTGCATACGGCGCAGGTCGCCAATAACCGCTTCCAGAGCCCGATCGAACAGGGCTCCCTCTTCGATGAGTTTAACAGTCCCTTCATGCAGGGCAACGGCCAGGGTGTAAGCGGTAAACTCTTCCACCTTGATCCCCCGGCGGTTGGTAAACACCATCTTGACGCCGCCACGGATGTTGGCTGCCAGTTTGGCCCGGCGAGGTTCGTCACCCTCGACAATTTCAATCCACTGACCCGGAGAAAGCTGGCCGGCTTTTTTCACCAGAAAATGGTTTTCCGGTAAGGCCGCGCTCTGTTCCTGCTGCTGAGGCTCCGCGGCCGGCATTTCCGGCTGCACCGCCACGCGCTCGGTTTCCAGGCCTTTGAGCAATTGCTGGTGTACATCCCGGAATTTGGTCAGCAGCTGCTTCGCTTCGGCATCATCGTAACTGATCTGACCCAGGCCATTATGGAGGGTTTTGAGCAGTTTCGGGCTGAGTGCCTTGAGCTTTTCCAGAGCGCCCTGATCCCGATGCGGGAGAACACTCCAGACGACGCCGTCGACGACCTTGACCTGCTGTTGCCAGGCTTCACTGTCAGCCCCTTCGCGCAACCAGGTCAGGTACAGCACCTGTTGCCAGCCCTGCCGGAGCAGACGTACCACCACATCCGGTAATTGACGCCCTGCCATGCGCTTGTCCAGCACGGCCACCACTTCCTGGCGTGCCTGCTCGGCGCGGGCCTTGCCCTCTTCCGCCTCTCGGACACGTTGCTCCACCCGTTCTGAACGTGAGCGCTGACTATCAAAAAAGCCCTGGAATTCATCAAGCAGGGTGGCAAACAGGCTGGCATCATCCTCGAAATCATCGATGATGCGGTGTACTGCATGGTTGATACGCTGATACAGGTCATCCTGAATGCCCTGCTGCGGATCCCACTGGTTACCCGCCCGGGCCAGCATGTTGAGCAGCAGCCGGGCTTCGTGATTGTCATTGCTGAAGAAGGTCTTGTCGGTGATTGCCACTTTCAGCAGGGGAATCTGCAAGCGGCCGATCAATGCCTTGATCTCCGAGGGCAGGCCCTCGTCATCAAGAATAAAATCAAACAGCAGGGACACCAGGTTGATCACATCGTCATCGGCCTGATCCAGGGCATGGATGGCTTCACCATGCTCACTGTCGAGCAATTCGGAGAGATCTTCCTTCAGGTTGGCCCGCTCGCCGTCTTTCTCACTCAGGCTTCGCTCCACCCGCTGCAGGCGATTTAGCACCCCCATCAAATCATCGGAGCTGACCTGGTGAACGGAGGCCGCATTGGCCACCGGGGCGCCATTCAGATAGGGCACACCATTCTGCATGACCGCCATGGCCGCGTTCATATCAACGGCGGGCGCGGCGCCGTTCGCCGGCGCAACACCGCCCTGCATACCACGCATGGTGACCAACAGCTCTTGGAGCAAGCCGAACATCTGGTCGTTACCGCCAGCGCCAGCACCGGAGGAGGACGACTGCCCCCCCGACAGAGAACGGTTACCGGGTTTGCGAACAGGCGCGATCGGCGCCGTTTTCATGTCCGGCAGGACCCCGGCATCCACCAACACCTTGTTGGCTTCGGACACCATAAAGCCGGTTTCCGCCATCACCTCACGCTCAAACAGCTTGAGAATGATCAGCCTGGCCTTGATGTCCAGGGACAGCTTTTCCAGCCCCTGGTTGAATGCATCCACCAACTGGCGGGGTTCCAGCGGGTTGTTGCGCTCGGTGATCTCCGCCTTGCTTTCGAACAAGTACTCCAGGCGATGACACAACACTTTCAGTTGTTCCGCGCAGCCGTTGCGGGCTCTGCGGGCCATATTGTCCAGTGCCACCGACGTTTCCAGCTCTTCTTCGTTGACCAGGGCCAGGGAGTCCAGATCAAACTTGGCATTTTCCAGGGACTCAGCCTGCTCCTGCCCCTGCCCGAGGCAGGCAAACTGGTGCTGTATGGCCTGTTTCAAGCCGGCAGTAAGCCCGGCTCGCTGCACGCGCAGCTCCCGCATGGCATCAAAATAGCGCTCGCGCTCGCTGTCGGTCTCTTTCTCGGCCAGATCGTAGAGCCGGTCGTCCGCACCATCCAGCATGTCCTCAAGGTAGGAAGAGGCCACTGACAAATAGCGGTCACGGACTTTTTCGATAGGTCTGGGCAGGCTGTTGACAGCTGCTTTGCCGGCAACCGGTTTGAGCTGGGTAACCTTGGCCATGACACCCCCGGGGATAGCACTTCACCCGTTCAGTAAATGGGACTGTGGTTTTAATACTTTACTACGCTATCACACTAGCTGCATACGAATTTTGAACTAGTTCGCACGTCAAACTTTGTGTTTAAGCCACCACAAACACGTCGCCAGCTTTCCCTGCCCGCTAAATTCCCATAGCCTAAGGCCTTTTGGGGAAATGGACGAGAGCCATGGAGCAAGCGGTTACCATTCTTAAACAGATCAGCGGTTTCCTGTGGGGATGGCCGGCACTGATTCTGATTGCCGGTACCGGCATCTACCTGACCCTGATACTGCGATTCCTGCCCCTGCGGCAGCTGGGATTCGGTTTCAAACAGATGTTCGGCCCCCAGACCGGGGTCGGAACCATCGGCGCAGGTGCCGCCCTGGCCACGTCCCTGTCCGCCACCATCGGTACCGGTAACATCGTGGGGGTCGCCACCGCCATTCATTCCGGTGGCCCGGGAGCTCTGGTATGGATGTGGCTGATCGCTCTGGTCGGCATGGCCACCAAATACGCGGAAGCCGTTCTGGCGGTGCAATATCGGGAAAAAGATGCCGCCGGACAATATGTTGGCGGCCCCATGTACTACATCCAGAATGGGCTGGGCCGTAACTGGCGCTGGCTGGCCATTGCCTTCGCCATCTTCGGCATGCTGGCCGGATTCGGTATCGGTAACAGCGTCCAGGCCAACTCCGTGGCCCACGGCCTGCAGGACAGCTTTGGCTTGCCGGCATGGATTACCGGGGTAACCCTGGCCGTGCTGGTTGGCCTGGTCGTCCTGGGTGGCGTAAAACGCATCGCCTCCGTGGCCACGTTCATCGTCCCGTTCATGGCGCTGACCTATCTGCTGGCCGGCCTGGTTGTCCTGGTGGACCATGCCGAAGCGCTGCCCGCGGCTCTGGCCCTGTGCTTTGAAAGCGCCTTTACGGGCACCGCCGCCGCTGGCGGCTTCGCCGGCGCCCTGGTCAAGGAAGCCATCCGCTTCGGTATCGCCCGTGGCATCTTTTCCAATGAAGCAGGCCTGGGCAGCGCCCCCATTGCCCATGCTTCCGCCAATACCGACCACCCCGCCCGCCAGGGCTCCATCGCCATGCTGGGCACCTTTATCGATACCATCATTGTCTGCTCCATCACCGGCCTGGCCATTGTCTCCTCCGGCGCCTGGACCAGCGGCGAGGAAGGCGCGCCGCTTTCGGCCCTGGCCTTTTCCTCCACGTTCGGGGACTTCGGTAATGTGATCGTGGCCGGCGGGCTGGCGATCTTTGCCTTCACCACCCTGCTGGGCTGGAGCCTGTACAGCGAACGCTGCACCCAGTTCCTGTTCGGTGACCGGGCCATTCTGCCCTTTCGGGTCATCTGGGTACTGGCGGTGCCCCTGGGGGCCGTGGTCAGCCTGAACCTGGTTTGGGCATTGGCGGACATCATGAATATCCTGATGGCGATACCCAACCTGATTGCTCTGTTATTATTGTCTCCCGTGGTGGTCCGCCTGAGCCGGGAATTCTTTACCAACCGCCCGGATTGACGGCACCATCGCCGCATAACACGACCCCGCAGGGCTCCCTGCGGGGTCTTTCATTGAGTTCAGCACCGAGAACAGCATGACCATCACCCTGCCCGACTATGTGCGTGACGACATTCAGCGCAACGTAAGCTTTGCCCTGGAAGAAGACATCCGCAGCGGTGACATCACCGCCCAGCTCATCGACGCCGATAGCGAAAGCACCGCCACCATCATCACGCGCGAAAACGCCGTCATGTGCGGCATTCCCTGGGCGGATGAAGTGTTCCGACAACTGGGCGATGTGCAGATTGAGTGGCATGTAGAGGATGGTGATCGACTGACTGCGGACACCACCCTGTGCACCCTGAGAGGCAATACCCGCCAGATTCTCACCGGCGAGCGTACTGCGCTGAACTTCCTGCAAACCCTGATGGGCACCGCCACCACGGCGCGCCGCTATGCGGATGCTGTGGCAGGCACCACCGTGACAATTCTGGATACGCGGAAAACCCTGCCAGGCCTGCGAGCTGGCCAGAAATACGCCGTGCTCTGCGGCGGCTGCCAGAACCATCGGGTGGGGCTGTACGATGCGTTTCTGATCAAGGAAAACCATGTGGCGGCCTGCGGAGGAATCACCGCCGCCATTGAGCGGGCACGGGCACTGGCGCCGGATAAGAAGATCATTGTGGAAGTGGAAACGCTGGCAGAGCTGGAAGAAGCCGCAGCGCTAAAGCCGGATCAGATTATGCTGGATAATTTCAGTATCGAGATGTTGCAGGTCGCAGCGGGCACAAACTTTCGTCAGTCAAATCTGGAAGTCTCCGGTAATCTGACCATAGAGAATGCCGCATCTTTACCAGCTGGACGCCAATGGCTCCTGTCATCAGGAGCCTTGACTAAACACATACAGGCTACCGACCTATCAATGCGTCTCATCGCACACTAAGGGCGGGGTCGGCTTCCTTAACGTTTAGCGACACTCTCCAGGAGCATATTTGGCCGGTAAGGTGCCGTTTGCCGCAACCACCAGACCGCGGTTTGTTGCCGTCACACTAGAAGCTGAAGCACATGCCCAGTCTATAGAGCCTACCACTCCAGTCGTCATCAGCGCCCCCTGAATATTCGGGGTGAAGACCAGAGTTGTACTACTCGCCTCCGTCGGCAACCCGGCATTGGCATCGCTTTCAAGCGTGACCGTAATCGCACCGTTACCCGGATCAACAACAATATCACTAACATACTTACTGGACCGCTCAGCTTGAGGGCGCGCATTGTATTCATTGATCGCAACCGTGACACCCGCAAGCCCATTAGTCTGAAAAGCCTCACTAATCAGCGTTTTGGGCGGCATTGCTGCGATTACTGCTTCTGCAACTTTTGAGCGAACGGTATAGTCCTGATAAGCAGGTAACGCTACCGCTGCCAGAATGCCGATAATCGCCACAACGATCATCAACTCTATAAGCGTAAACCCCCGGCTTTTTCCCTTATTCTTCATGTTTTGCCCCATTATAGCGTCGCGAAACTCACCCCCCCGGCAAGTCTCACAAAAGGCAATGCATGGAACGCGCCAACTTGCCAGAAACCTTCACCAGTCAAAAAAGCCACCCCATGCCTTTCGCAGGCCTAGCAGCAAAATACCGCTTCGTTGGCAGAAACTCTGAATTAACCAAACCGTCATGAATTGACAATTTTCGTCTTCTTCAAAAAACATGCCCCAAAAAATACTCGACCCCAAAAAAAGAAAACCCGCACAAGGCGGGTTTTCTTTTTCAATGGGGGCTCCCCATTTACTCAACGATAGAGCTTAACGGCATTCGCCCGGAGCGTATTTCGCCAGCAGAGTACCGTTAGCGGCAACAGTCAGACCACGAGCTGTAGCGGTAGTGGATGTGGCAGAAGCACACGCCCAATCGATAGCGCCAACCGCACCAGCAGCAACCAGTGCACCCTGAACATTAGGGGTAAACACCAGGGTGCCGTTGCTGGCATCAGCCGGGAGACCCGCATTTGCGTCGCTTTCCAGTGTTACGGTAATCGCACCAGTTGCAGCATCAATAGCGATATCATTGACATATTTGCTGGATTTTTCAGCCTGAGGACGGGCATTGTATTCGTTGGCGGCAGCAGTAATACCAGCCAAGCCATTTGTCTGGAACGCTTCACTGATCAGGCTCTTCGGAGAAGAAGCGGCGATTACCGCCTCAGACACCTTGGAACGCACGGTGTAATCCTGATACGCAGGCAGCGCCACAGCAGCCAGAATACCGATGATGGCAACAACGATCATCAGTTCGATAAGGGTGAAACCCTGTTGCATTTGCTTCTTCATGTCATTCTCTCCAACTTAAAATTGGCAAATCTTGTTGTTGAGCCCACCCCTGGCGAGCCTCTGTCCTGACTAATGCACAGAGCGGGCCAACTTGTGAAAGACATGAGCCAAAAGCATGAGAGGACCTGCAAACCGGCGCTTGCATTGAAACCGCGATCCGCAGCGCCCATGCTGGAGAGCCTGAAGCCCTTACCAGGAGCGTCAGTTGGTGACGTTCTGCGTCGCATGCAGCCAGCAATATGTCGATGATTGTCATTTTTTGCGCGAAAAAGGATTCTTCCCAATAGATGACAGCGACGGAACTGGCCAAAAGAACAGTGTTAAATTATTGAATTATCAGCACATTGAAAATCGCGTCGCGAGAGCTCGGATGCACCTTAGGAAATAGCGACAAGACTCTGATTTTGCGACATCTGGTCTTCCCTGAACCCCCCACAACCGGTATGTTACGAAAAAAGTGTTGGGCTAACCCACCATACTAAGGATAAACAAGCAGGTTGCCATGACTGACCAGCCCCTTTCTTTCAGCGGTTTACCAAAACGCCTTGTCCGGCAGGAATTACTGACCGCAGAAGACATGCAAAAGGTGCAACAGAAAGCTCGGGAAGAGCGAGTAAGCCTGGTGCATCAGTTAGTAAGCTCTGGCCGACTGACTGCAATGGTTGTGGCCAATGCCGTTGCGGAGGAATTTGGCGATCCCATTCTGGATTTGAACGCCTTTCAGCGTGACAGCCTGATAAAGGAGTTGGTCGACCCCAAACTCATTACCAAACACCATGTGCTTCCCCTGTTCCGGAGAGGAAGCCGGCTTTTTGTGGCTGTCGCCGACCCCACAAACCTTCCCGCACTCGAGGAAATTCGTTTCAACACCGGCCTGAATGTCGAAACCATTATTGTTGAGCAGGACAAACTGACTCACTGGATCGACCACCTGGAGTCTGAGGCGGACGACAGCGCTTTTGATGGCCTGGATGATGACCTTGATGATCTGAACGTCAGTTCCGCCGAAGAAAAGACCTCTGACGAAACCAAATCCGGGGCAGATGACGCCCCCATCGTTCGCTTCGTCAACAAGCTACTGCTGGATGCCATTAAAGGTGGGGCTTCTGACTTGCATTTTGAGCCCTATGAAAAGTCCTATCGGGTAAGGTTTCGCCAGGATGGCATCCTGAAAACCGTGTCCAAACCGCCAATCAACATCGCCAGCAAGCTCTCTGCCCGCCTGAAGGTTATGTCCCGGCTGGATATCTCCGAACGACGGGTCCCCCAGGATGGCAGGATCAAGCTCAAAATCTCCAAAACCCGAGCCATCGATTTCCGTGTTAATACCTGTCCCACCCTGTTCGGCGAAAAGATTGTACTGCGGATACTGGATCCCGAATCCGCCAAGATGGGTATTGATGCTCTGGGTTATGAGGAAGACCAGAAAAAACTGTATATGGATGCGCTCCAGAAACCCCAAGGCATGATCCTGGTAACAGGTCCAACCGGGTCAGGGAAAACCGTGTCACTTTATACAGGTGTTAACATTCTCAATACCCCGGAGAGAAACATCTCCACGGCTGAGGATCCCGTTGAAATCAACCTGGAAGGTATCAATCAGGTCAATGTTAACCCCAAACAGGGGATGGATTTCGCGGCGGCCCTGCGCGCATTTCTGAGGCAGGACCCCGATGTGATTCTGGTAGGGGAAATCCGCGACCTGGAAACTGCCAACATCGCCATCAAGGCAGCCCAGACTGGCCACCTTGTACTCTCTACTCTGCACACCAATAGTGCCCCGGAGACGTTAACGCGATTGCGCAACATGGGGGTTCCCTCTTTCAATATTGCTACTTCGGTCGTATTGATCATTGCCCAGCGTCTGGCTCGCAGACTATGCGAACACTGCAAAACCGAAGTGGAAATACCAGAACAATCTCTTCGTGAGATGGGGTTCACAGAAGAGGACATCGCTTCCGAATTTACTGTGTACGGCCCTCAGGGTTGCGAAAAATGCAACAACGGCTACAAGGGCCGTGTGGGGATTTATGAGGTAGTGAAAATCACTGATGGGATTGCCCGCATCATCATGGAAGAGGGCAATTCAATTCAGATTGGCGATCAGTGCCGCAAGGAAGGCTTCAATGATCTTCACCGCTCTGGCTTGGTAAAAGCCATGCAAGGCGTTACCAGTCTGGAAGAAGTTAACCGAGTAACCAGCGGACACTAAATTATGGCAAAAAAAGTCTCTGAACAAAAAAGTGCCACCTTCGTGTACGAAGGCGTTGATCGCCAAGGGAAAAAGGTCAAGGGGGAAACCACAGGCAAAGCACCTGCATTGGTTCGTGCCGAGCTAAGAAAGCAAGGCATCAATGCCAAAAAAGTTGCCAAAAAACACGAGATCAATATTGGCGGCAAGAAAAAGATCAAGCCAATGGATATCGCCATTTTCACTCGACAGATGGCGACCATGATGAAAGCAGGCGTGCCTCTGGTTCAGGCTTTCGAAATCGTCGCAGACGGCCTGGACAACCCTTCCATGAAGGATGTGGTTTTGAAACTCAAAGTGGAAGTGGAAGGCGGTAACAATTTTGCCGGAGCACTCAGCAAACACCCCTTATTGTTTGACGATCTTTACTGCAGCCTGGTGGATGCTGGCGAGCAGTCCGGTGCACTTGAGACCATGCTGGACAGGGTGGCTCTTTACAAAGAGAAAAGCGAAGCTCTCAAGCAGAAAATCAAAAAGGCCATGAAATATCCCATGACAGTAGTTGCCGTGGCCATCATTGTAACTGCCATCCTATTGATAAAAGTGGTACCGACATTTAAAGACTTGTTTGCCAGTTTCGGCGCCGAACTTCCTGCTTTCACTCAATTTGTTATCAACCTTTCAGAAAGCTTACAGGCCAACTTTGTTATTATTCTTGTCTCTATCATTGTCATAGGTGTCGCTTTTGCAGAAACCCGAAAACGGTCCCAAAAATTTCGCAACGCCCTAGATAGAGCATTATTAAAAATGCCCATTGTTGGCGACATCACTTTTAAAGCCACTGTTGCACGCTATGCCAGAACTCTGGCGACCACATTTGCCGCTGGTGTCCCACTGATTGAGGCCCTCGATGCCTGCGCCGGTGCTACTGGCAATGTTGTTTACCGAAACGCTGTCTTACAGGTTAAAGAGGACGTCTCAACTGGCCAACAGTTACAATTCGCCATGCGGTCAACGGGTGTATTCCCCGCAATGGCATTGCAGATGACAGCCATTGGCGAAGAGTCCGGTGCTCTGGACGCCATGCTTGAGAAGGTGGCCATTTACTACGAAGATGAAGTTGATGCTGCGGTCGATGGTCTCACCAGCATGATGGAGCCACTGATCATGTCGGTCCTGGGCGTACTTATTGGCGGGCTCATCGTCGCCATGTATCTGCCTATCTTTCAACTGGGTCAAGTTATCTAACGTGACAGATATTCTAGAACTTCTTTCCACAAGCCCAGCCCTTCTGGTTGGGCTCTGTGTCTTTATGGGCCTGTTGGTCGGCAGCTTTCTTAACGTGGTGATTTACCGTCTGCCGGTAATGATGGAGCGCGGCTGGAAGCAGGAGGCCCGGGAAATTCTGGAGCTTCCCCCGGAGGAGGATGGCGAGATTTTCAATCTGGTCACTCCCCGCTCCCGGTGCCCCAAGTGTAACCATGCCATTACCTGGTACGAGAATATCCCGGTCATTAGCTGGCTGGTACTGAAAGGCAAATGCAGAGAGTGCCATACGCCAATCAGCAAGCGTTATCCGGTTATTGAGCTAACCAGTGGTCTGCTGGCCGGTCTGTGTGCCTGGCATTTCGGTTACGGCCCCTGGTTGCTCTTTATACTGTTTGCCACCTGGACCCTGCTCGCAGCGGCCATGATTGATGCGGATACCACCCTGCTGCCAGACAGCATGAATTATCCGCTGTTGTGGGCCGGCCTGCTGGCAGCTTTGATAGGGGTATCACCGGTATCCCTGCCCAATGCGGTGGCTGGCGCCATGGCGGGCTATCTTTCCCTGTGGAGCGTGTACTGGCTGTTCAAGCTACTCACCGGCAAGGAAGGGATGGGCTACGGTGATTTCAAGTTGCTGGCCGCCCTGGGGGCCTGGACGGGCTGGCAGTATCTCCCGCTGATTATCCTGTTGTCTTCCGTGGTGGGACTGGTGTTTACCCTTCTCGCGACGCTGTTCGGTGGTGAAAAACGCACCCAGATCCCCTTCGGCCCCTATCTGGCCGCCGCCGGCTGGATTGCCTTGCTGTGGGGCGATACCATCGTCAGTTCGTATCTGGGGATGTTTAAGATCAGTTGACAGTGGACAATTGATAATTGACAGCTAAAAGCAAAACCTAAAGCTTGGACGAGTTTGAGCTTTCGCTGTCAACTGTCCACTATCAACTGTCAACTCTTCCCCCAATAAGCTATTGCATCACAGCCATCCGTTAATTGACTGTGTTGAATTCGGAGTTCCCCCCTATGTTCGTAGTCGGCCTGACTGGTGGCATTGGTAGTGGCAAGACCGCTGCCACGGATTTCCTCGCCCAGCAGGGCATCACCATTGTCGATGCAGATCTGGCGTCCCGGGTGGTGGTAGAGCCAGGCCAGCCCGCGCTTGAGCGTATCGCCGAGCATTTTGGTGAGCACGTTCTCACTGAGGAAGGCGCCCTTGACCGCCGCGCCCTGCGCGAAATCGTGTTTGCGGACGCGAGCGCACTGAAAGTTCTTGAAGGCATTACTCACCCGGCCATCGGGGAAGAGCTGAAACGACAGATTACGGCCAGCCAGTCCCCCTATACCGTCCTGGTTTCCCCGCTACTGCTGGAAACCAGCCAGAAAAACCTGGTGGATCGTATTCTGGTGGTTGATGCCCCCGCAGAACTGCAGGTGCAGCGCACCATGGCCCGCGACCATGTTCCTGAAGACCAGGTTGCCGCCATCATGAAAGCCCAGATGGAAAGGACCAAACGCCTGGACCAGGCCGACGATGTGATTGAGAATCACGGGTCGCTGCAGGCATTTCATGAGCAACTCACAGACCTGCATCAACGCTATCTAAAAATGGCCAACGCACTCTGAACATGTCTGATACCGATAACACCACCCGTACCTATCCCTGTCCCCAATGCAAATCGCTTACCCGCTGGGACAATAACCCCTGGCGCCCTTTCTGTTCCGAACGTTGCAAACTGATTGATCTGGGCGACTGGGCGGCGGAGCGCCATGCAATTCCCGGTGATGACAATGCACCCGGGGATTCCGAAGAGTTTTGATCGTCTGACGGGATAAGCTGCGGATTGGGCTGCTCGTGCAGCAGTGCGAATAAACCCGTGCCTCTTTCTCTAACAGGGGCGTAACGGGGAGAGGCGCCAACGCCTACCCTAGGGTGCCACTGAGCCTAAGGCGAACTGCACCGAACCGATTCGGAGGCTAGATGGTGCAGTTCGCCTTAGGCTCAATGGCACCCTACACAGGTTCAGGGGCAGAGCCCGGCCAGAAGGCACGAATACCCGCCACGCCAACGGCACCGTGCTGACGGGCCTTTTCCAAATCCGCTGGCGAGACACCCCCCAGCCCATAACAGGCCAGCGGCAACCCGGTAATCCACTGCCCTGCTTGCTGCCAACCCAGAGGGGGACGATCCGGATGACTGGCGGTGGTCTCTACCGGGGAAACCAGTACCATATCCAGCTCCAGAGACACCGCCTTTGCCAGGGCGCCCCGGCTGTGGCAGGCCGCCGATACCACACCGGGAAAACCCGGTCGCTCCCGGCAATCCATCAATACCGATTCGGGCAGGTGCAGCCCGAAGACACCCTGCAAGGATGCCTGTTCCATCCATTTTGCGGATAAAGCCCGCAACCATACCTTGATGCCCTTCTTCCGGCACAGCTCCAGGAGCTCCGGCAGTGCCGCATGCTCGCTCCACTGGCGCAGATACAACCCCGTGGAAGCGGCATCCAGACGATTGATGCCCACCTTGAGGGCGTCGAGATCCTGGTTATCCGGCGCGATGGCAAGGCGGGCAGGCAATGTTATTGCCGTCACCACCGGCCGGTTCGCCGCCGGAAATTCCAGCGTCGGCAACTCGGCAATCTCGAACCAGCGCACCGGCTGGCCTTCACGGCCCGAAGGCTCGCCCTGCCAGGCGGTGACATCGCGAAAATGCAGGGTGACATGCAGATCCTCGTACTGGTGGGCAATTGTCATGAACGGAGAGGAAATCGCCGCCTGCATGCCCAGTTCCTCCTCCAGCTCCCGGGCCAGGGCCATCGACAGTGACTCGCCCGGCTCTACCTTGCCGCCAGGAAATTCCCAGCACCCCCCTTGATGCTTGTGGTCCGGACGTTTGCTCAGGCAGATACGACCGTCGTTGCCGCGGATGATGGCGGCAACGACGGTGATGGCGGGGGTGGCTTCGGTCATAAACAACGTTTCTTGGGGAACGTGGGAAGTGCCATGCGCGCAGGCGCAACAACGGATGAACGTCGCGAGCCGGTTCGCCTTGCGAGCATAGCTCCTACAGCGGTGATTCGTCGGGCATTCAGATTATGTGCGGTATTCCGCGTTGATCTTCACGTAGTCGTAGCTGAAATCACAGGTCCACACAGTGCACTCGGCATCGCCGCTGGCCAGGTCCGCGCGAATGTGAATCTCCGGCTTGGCCATCACTTCGGCCCCTTTCGCCTCTTCGTAGCTGTCCGCCACGCCGCCCTGCTCTACCAACAGCAGATCATCCAGCCAGACGCTGACCTTGTCCACGTCCAGGGACGCAATAGGAGCACGGCCAATGGCAGCCAGGATACGGCCCCAGTTGGGATCTGAGGCAAACAGCGCCGTCTTTACCAGAGGAGAATGGGCAATGGTCTCCGCCACGGTCCGGGCATCGGATTCGCTGGCGGCACCTGCCACGGTAATTGCCACAAACTTGGTGGCGCCTTCTCCATCGCGCACCAGTGCCTGGGCAAGTTCCACGAACACACTTTCCAGGGCCTGGTACAGCAGCTGGCTATGATCATCCAGCGCCTGAATCTCAGGCATCTGCGCCGTAGCCGTGCTGATCAGCATACAGGCATCATTGGTGGAGGTGTCGCCGTCCACCGTGACCCGGTTAAAAGACTTGTCCGCCAGGGTTTTCACCCACTGGTCCAACAGAGGTTTGGCGATGGGCGCATCGGTGGCGATAAAACCCAGCATGGTGGCCATGTTCGGCTTGATCATGCCCGAGCCCTTGGCCATACCGGTAACGGTGATCGGCACACCGTCGATCTCCACGCGACGACTGGTAAGCTTGGGGTAGGTATCGGTGGTCATGATGCCTTCCGACGCCCGTCCCCAGTGATGCTCATCCAGCACGGCCAGAGCATTGGGGAGACCTTTTTCAAATGCCGGTAACGGAAACTGCTCACCGATCACCCCGGTGGAATACGGCAGGATCTGATCTTCACGACAACCCGCCGCCTCGGCCAACAGGCGACAACTGGCCAGACAGTTTTCCATCCCCTTTTTACCGGTACCCGCATTGGCATAGCCGGTGTTGATCATCAGGTACTTGGGGGCTTCTGCGGCCAAACGACTTTTTGCCACCTGCACCGGCGCAGCACAGAAACGATTCAGGGTGAAAACACCACTGACACGACTGCCTTCGGCCAATTCCAGCAATACCAGATCCTTCCGATTGGCCTTCTTGATGCCAGCCTCAACAGCGGCAAGACGGATACCGGGGACAGGCAACCATTCTGTCTGTGTCATAACCCATTCCTTGAAAATTCAGCTACTAGCTTTAAGCGACGAGCTACTAGCCATAATAACGAAAAGCACCGGTGAAAACCGGTGCTTTTGTATTTCTCGTCGCTGGAAGCTCGTAGCTAGATTCTATTCAATCTTGCCGTGGCACTGCTTGTATTTCTTGCCCGAGCCACAGGGGCAAGGTTCATTGCGGCCTACCTTTCGCCCCTCTCGTACCACTGTCTTCGGGGGCCCTGCCTGGTCACTCTCACCTGCGGTTCCATCAGTGCCCGGTTCGGGAGCCGCCTGCATTTTCATTTTTTCAGCCTGACGACGGGCTTCTTCCTGGCGCTGTTGCTCAAGGCGCTCTACTTCGTCATCACGACGCACCTGGAAGCTGTGCAGAACACGGATCAGCTCATGCTGGATCTGGTTAAGCAGCCCCTGGAACAGTTCGAAAGACTCTTTCTTGTATTCCTGCTTGGGGTTTTTCTGGGCGTAACCACGCAAATGAATCCCCTGACGCAGATGATCCATATTGGCCAGATGCTCTTTCCAGTGACGGTCGAGAATCTGCAGCATCAGGTGCTTCTCGATCTTGCGCAGATCCTCGACACCGATCTCCTGTTCCTTGCGCAGGTAGTCCTGCTCCAGGGTTTCCACCAGCTTCTCGATGACCCCATCGATATGCATCTGGTTGTCTTCGCTGAGCCACTGGCCAACCGGCGCATTACACTGGAATTCCGCTTCCAGGGTTTTCTCCAGGCCCGGCACATCCCACTGGTCTTCCACAGAACCCGGAGGCAGATAACTGTGCACCAGCTCGGTCACCACATCATAACGAATGCCTTCCACGGACGTTCGCAGATCCTCGGTTTCCAGGATCTGGTCACGCTGGGTGTAGATAACCCGACGCTGGTCATTGGCCACATCGTCGTATTCCAGCAGATTTTTGCGGATATCGAAATTGCGCCCTTCCACCTTGCGCTGGGCATTCTCGATGGCACGTGTCACCCAGCGATGCTCGATGGCCTCACCGTTCTCAAGCCCCAGCGAGCGCATCATATTGCGGATCCGGTCGGAAGCGAAGATACGCATCAGATCGTCTTCCATGGACAGGAAGAAACGGGTGTAACCCGGATCCCCCTGACGGCCGGCACGACCCCGAAGCTGGTTATCAATCCGACGGGATTCATGACGCTCGGTACCGATGATATGCAGGCCGCCCGCTTCCATGACCTTGTCATGGTTGGCCTGCCACTCGGCACGGATTTTTTCCGCCTCGCTGTCCGAGGGGGTATCCATGTGCTTGATTTGTTCTTCCGGATTGCCGCCAAGCATGATGTCGGTACCCCGACCCGCCATATTGGTGGCGATGGTCACTGCGCCGGGACGACCCGCCTGGGCAATGATCTGCGCTTCGCGCTGGTGGAACTTGGCGTTCAGTACTTCGTGGGCAATCTTGTCTTTCTTCAGGCGCTTGGAAAGATACTCGGAGGCTTCGATGGTGGCGGTACCCACCAACACGGGCGCGCCCTTGGCAACGGCTTCGGTGATTTCCTTGACGATGGCGTCGAATTTTTCTTCCAGGGTCAGATACACCAGATCATTGGCGTCCACCCGCACCATGGGCCGATTGGTGGGGACCACCACCACGTCCATGCCGTAAATCTGGCGGAACTCCATGGCTTCGGTATCCGCCGTACCGGTCATGCCCGCCAGCTTGTTATAGAGACGGAAATAATTCTGGAACGTGGTCGAGGCCAGCGTCTGGTTTTCCTGCTGGATATTCACCCCTTCCTTGGCCTCGATGGCCTGGTGAATGCCCTCGGACCAGCGACGACCGGGCATGGTACGGCCGGTGTGCTCATCAACAATCACAATCTGATTGTTCTGCACAATGTAGTCACGGTCCACATGGAAGAGGGCATGGGCTTTCAGGGCAGCATGCACATGGTGCAACAATGCCAGATTGTGCGCCGCATACAGGCTCTCGCCCTGTTCCAGCAGACCATTACTGACCAGCAGGGCCTCGATTTTCTGATGCCCGTCTTCAGTCAGCTCCACCTGACGCTGCTTCTCATCAACAAAGAAGTCGCCGTCCTGCTCTTCGGACTGTGCGGACAGACTGGGCATCAAGCGGTTCACGGCCACGTACAATTCGGAAGAATCCGCCGCCGGACCGGAAATGATCAGCGGAGTACGGGATTCATCAATCAGGATGGAATCCACTTCATCGACAATGGCGTAGTTGAGACCACGCTGAACCCGATCCTCCAGCCGGAACGCCATGTTGTCCCGGAGGTAATCAAAGCCATACTCGTTGTTGGTGCCGTAGGTTATATCAGCGGCGTAGGCTTCCCGTTTCTGGTCCGTGGGCTGCTGGGAAAGAATGACGCCGACACTGAGACCCAGAAATTCGTACAAGGGACGCATCCAGTTGGCGTCCCGCTCGGCCAGATAATCATTCACGGTGACCACGTGCACACCTTCACCGGACAGGGCATTCAAATAGGCTGCCAGCGTAGCGGTCAGGGTTTTACCCTCACCGGTGCGCATCTCGGAAATCCGCCCCTCATGCAGGGCAATACCACCGACCATCTGGACGTCAAAATGGCGCAGGCCCATGACCCGGGTGGACGCCTCACGAACCACGGCAAAGGCTTCAGGCAGTAATTCATCCAGAGTCTTGCCGTCCTGGAAGGCCTGACGAAATTCGCGGGTCTTGAGCTGCAGGTCCGCATCACTGAGCTGTGCCAGCGCTTCCCCGTGGCTGTTGATCGTTTCGACCAACTTGCCCATGCGTTTCAGCTCACGATCATTCTTGGTGCCGATGATTTTTTTTACGATGGTACCCAGCATACAACTTCCGGTTCAGTAAACAGTCAGGCCATAAAGTCGGCAGCCTGCCAAGCGTTGCCATGCTCGCATGGCTCCGACGGCAGCGTCACAACGGACTCTGGCAAGAAAAGGTTAGCCATTCTAAACACAATAGATTGAAGAGATAAGGTGGTATTCCCGGTTATCAAGGGCCCGGAACGAAAAACGGCCCCGCAAGGGGCCGTTTGGAGCGATCCAGTTAGCGTCGCGCACGGTAAATATAAGGCTGCGGGTTCACCTGAGTGCCATTTTTCAGCACTTCATAATGAATGTGCGGCCCCGTGGAGCGGCCGGAACTGCCCACTTTGCCGATCACATCCCCGGTGCGGACAATCTCCCCGGCGTCTACCAAGAGCTCCTTGGCATGACCGTAGCGGGTAGAGATACCATTGCCATGATTGATTTCCACCATCAGGCCATAGCCTGAGCGATCACCGGAGTAGGTGACCACGCCGGCGCCGGTGGCAATAATCGGTGTCCCTTCCTTGCCGGCAAAGTCCACCCCTTTGTGCCAGGCAACGCGGCCGGTGAACGGGTCCGAACGGCGCCCGAAACGGCTGGACATCCAGCCTTTGGCCAGCGGACGACCGGAAAGATAGGTCTGATCTTCAATCTGCTTGCCGGCCAACAGGTTTTCGAGAATTTCCAGCTGACGCTCCCGACGCTCCAGGGTCTCCGCCATCTGGTTCACGGCTTCCATAAAGGACGGCAATTCGTAGCTGGCACCCTCTTCCGAGCCTTCCGGCCCACCCAGCCCTGGTACGGTGCTGAAATCAAATTCATCACCATCAATATCAGCCACTTCCACCAACCGCTCGCCCAACGCATCCAGTCGCACCAGGCGGGCCTGGGCCTGGGCCAGTTTCAGGGTCAGCGCCCGGAATTGTTCCTGGCTGAGACGATCCAGCGATTCCAGGGCTTTCTGCTGTTCCTCCAGATGGGTGGAGAAACGTTCGGTCATTACTGGCGTATACTCAGGTTGCTCGCTGAGTTGCGATACCAGCAGGTAACCGCCAACGCCCGAGAGCAGCGGCACTACCACCAACACAGCAGCCAGCAACCAGGGCCAATGACGGGGCACCGGCAGTGTTCGCGAATGGCCACGCTTGCTGTTAATGACTAAGATATTCATAGATTCGTGTAACGCACCGACTAAAAATGAAATAATTCAAATAGTTGCACTGGTTTTCTTGATTATTTTTTACAATTGCAGGCTAGTCTAAGTAAAACCCATGAGCAAGACAACTTCTCCCAAAGCCCTGCTCGCTCTGCTGAGTGGTAACCCGACCCTCTCCCGCCTGACCCGGGAGGCCCGGAAAGCGGCCAGTGATGACTCGCAGACTCCTGCTATGGCAGACCCTCTGGACTGCCTGCCACCGGCCCTGCGTGAGCGTGTCACCCTGGTGGAAGACAGTCTGCGCTGGCTGGCCATTGCCGAAACCAGCGCCACCGCACAGCTGCTGCGCTTTCATTTACCGAAGCTGCAACAGGCGTTGCCCGGCCAGCAGATCAAGATCATGGTCGGCGGCAAACGCCAGATGCAAAGCAGCAATGTTCGTGCCAATCAACAGGACAAGCCCAGATTGGCCAGGGAAAGTGCCAGGCAAATTGCAGATCTGGCGGACAGCATTGAGGACGAGGACCTCAAGGCCTCCTTGCAACGGCTGGCCAGCCGGGGTGAATCCGAATAAATCCCGTGTCCCATAAACGAAAAACCACCCGGCGGCGGGAGAACCGCCGGGTGGCAACAGGGTTTTTCGACGTTTGTACGGTACTGCCGAGTATGACTACTCCGCCGCCGCCAACACCGGTCGCATGTAGGATACCGGGGCGTCGGTGGCATCTTCGAAGGTCACCACCTCGTAAGAGTCCTCCTGACGGAGAATCTCGCGCAGCAAGGCATTGTTGAGGGCATGACCGGACTTGTGACCGATAAACTCGCCGATCAGGCTGTGACCCAGCAGATACAGGTCGCCAATGGCGTCCAGCATCTTGTGCTTGACGAATTCGTCCTCGTAACGCAACCCGTCCTCGTTGAGGATGCGATACTCATCCACCACGATGGCATTATCGACACTGCCGCCCAGCGCCAGATTCTGGCTGCGCAGGAACTCGATATCGCGCATGAAACCGAACGTCCGGGCCCGCGCCACTTCCTTCACGAACGAGGTCGTGGAGAAATCGATGCTGGACACCTGGTTGCGCTCTTCAAACACCGGGTGATCGAATTCGATGGAGAAGGTCACCTTGAAGCCATCAAAGGGGACAAAAGTCGCTGACTTGTCGCCCTCACGCACCGTCACTTCCTTCTTGATGCGGATGAACTTCTTGGCCGCTTCCTGCTCCTTGATGCCGGCAGACTGCAGCAGGAACACGAAAGGACCGGCACTGCCATCCATAATCGGCATTTCCGGCGCAGACAGCTCCACGAAAGCGTTGTCGATGCCCAGCCCGGCCATGGCGGACAGGAAATGCTCCACGGTACCGACCTTGACGCCGTCCTGAACCAGGGTCGACGACAGGGTGGTCTCACGGACCGCATCGGCTGACGCCTTGATCTCCACCACCGGGTCCAGGTCCACACGCCGGAACACGATACCGGTATTCACGGGTGCCGGGCGCACGGTCATGTAGACCTTTTCGCCGGTGTGAAGCCCCACGCCGGTGGCGCGGATCACGTTTTTCAGCGTTCGTTGTCTGATCATCAGTCTGTCACACAGCTGCGGGTATCCTGCAGGATACCGCTTTCCTCAACACAAAATTAGGGCCGAATTATACTGCAATGCCCAGATTTTGCACCTTTACGGCCAACCCGGCCGCCAGACCGTTAGTCGGCCTGACGACGGAGGAAGGTCGGGATATCAATGAAATCCAGATCTTCCGCGGTGTTCACCGCCTGCTGACCGCGGCCGCTGGCCGCCTGCTGGGCAGCGCGTTTGCGCTCCACGGCGGGGCGATCCAGGTCGCTGTAGTCCACCCGGCCATCCGCGGTAACGGGGGTCTGACGACCGCGTACCACTTTTAGTTCCTGCTGGGCAGCACCCAGGCCGGTGGCCACCACGGTGACGCTGATGTTGTCACCCATATCCGGGTCGATGGCAGTACCGATGATCACGTTGGCATCATCGCTGGCCAGCTCGCTGACAATGTCACCCACTTCAGAGAACTCGTCCAGGGCGATGGACTCGTTGGCGGTGATATTGATCAGGATACCGCGGGCGCCACGCAGGTCCACATCTTCCAGCAACGGGCTGGAAATGGCTGCCTGGGCCGCTTCTGCCGCCCGGCCTTCGCCGCTGGCGGTACCGGTACCCATCATGGCGGTACCCATTTCGCTCATCACGGTGCGCACGTCAGCGAAATCCACGTTGATCATGCCCGGGCGAACGATCAGATCGGCAATCCCTTTTACGGCCCCCTGCAGCACTTCGTTGGCCGCCTTGAACGCATCCAGCAGGCTGGTGGAACCACCGAGCACCGCTTGCAGCTTCTCGTTGGGGATAGTGATCAGGGAGTGAACGTGCTCTTTCAGTTCCTCGATACCTTCCTGGGCGGAGCGCATGCGCTTTTTGCCCTCGAAGGGGAACGGCTTGGTCACCACCGCCACGGTCAGGATACCCAGCTCCTTGGCGATTTCTGCCACCACCGGTGCCGCACCGGTGCCGGTGCCACCGCCCATGCCGGCGGTAACGAATACCATATCGGCACCGTCCAGCAGCTCGGCGATGCGGTCACGGTCTTCCATGGCGGACTGACGACCGATTTCCGGGTTTGCGCCTGCACCCAACCCCTTGGTCACCTGGCTGCCCAGCTGAATCACGGTTTTGGAGGAGGCATTTCGCAGTGCCTGGGCGTCGGTGTTGGCGCAGATAAAATCCACCCCTTCCACACCGGAACGCACCATGTGATCCACGGCGTTACCGCCGCCGCCACCGACACCTACCACTTTAATGACCGCGCCATGCGGTACGCTGTCTTCCAGTTTGAATTGCATGGTTGATCTCCCGTTATTGCTTCCCTGTTACTACTTTGAACGTTATTTAACGTCGAATTGTCCCGGTGATGTTGCCGCGGCCCGGAACTGCCGCTTCCGCTAAAACTGCCAACCGGCCCGAGAAACTAGAAGTTGCCCTTGAACCAGTTTTTGAAACGCTCTACCCAGTTCACTTCCCCGCCACCGGCAAGGGCGCGGGCACTGGTACCGTCTTTTTCCATGCGCTGGCCATACAGCAGCAGGCCCACCGCGGTGGAATAGATCGGGTTCCTGACCACGTCGGTGAGCCCGGAGATACCCTGCGGGGACCCCAGACGCACCGGCATGTGAAAGATTTCTTCGGCCAGATCCACCGCGCCCTCGATCTTGGAGGAGCCCCCGGTGAGCACGATGCCCCCGGGAATCAGATCCTCGAAGCCGGAGCGACGCAGCTCGGCCTGGATCAGGGTGAACAGTTCGTCGTAGCGAGGCTCTACCACCTCGGCCAGATTCTGGCGGCTGAGGGTACGGGGCGGCCGGTCGCCCACGCTGGGCACCTTGATGGTTTCGTCCGCACCGGCCAGCTGGGTCAGTGCGCAGGCGTACTTGATCTTGATTTCGTCCGCGTGCTGCTTGGGGGTCCGCAGGGCCATGGCGATATCGTTGGTCACCTGGTCCCCGGCAATGGGAATGTTGGCGGTGTGACGGATGGCCCCTTCGGTGAAGATGGCGATATCCGTGGTCCCGCCACCGATATCCACGATGCAGACACCCAGTTCACGCTCGTCTTCAGTGAGAACGGCGTGAGCACTCGCTAACTGCTCAAGAATGATGTCATCGACCTCCAGGTTGCAGCGGCGCACACATTTCTCGATGTTCTGGGCGGCGTTCACGGCGCAGGTCACCAGGTGCACCTTGGCCTCCAGGCGCACACCGCTCATGCCGATGGGCTCACGCACCCCTTCCTGGTTGTCCACCACATATTCCTGGGGCAGCACATGCAGGGTTTTCTGATCCGCCGGGATCGCCACGGCCTGGGCCGCGTCAATCACCCGGTCGATATCTGCCTGGGCCACTTCCCGGTCGCGGATGGCGACGATGCCGTGGGAATTGAGGCTGCGCACATGGGAACCGGCGATGCCCGCATACACCGTATGAATGTGGCAGCCAGCCATCAGCTCGGCCTCTTCCACCGCCCGCTGGATGGAGCGCACGGTGGCTTCGATATCCACCACCACACCCTTCTTCATCCCCCGGGACGGCTGGGAGCCGATACCGACGATTTCCATGGTGCCATCGGCGGATGACTGACCGACGATGGCCACCACCTTGGAGGTGCCAATGTCGAGTCCGACAATCATGTTTTCTGATGCGTTTGCCATGTCATCCATTCTCCTAAAACTAGCTTTGCTCGCCCCAGGTCACCGCCATGCCATCGGCATAACGCAGGTCGACCCGGGTTACCCGGCGGCTGTCCGTGCTCAGCACACCGCGATAGAGCCGCACAAAGCGGCGCAATTTGCTGGTGTACGCTTCACGGTCTACCACCAGCTGCATATCGTTGTTCAGGGTCAGTCGCGCGGTCAGTCGCGCGTTGACCTCCATACTGCGAATACCCAGGTCCACATCCGCCAGCATCTTGCCCATGCTGTGATAGAACCCCATCACTTCTTCCAGCCGCTGTTGCGGCCCGCTCAGCCGGGGCAATCCGGCCAGGTCGTACTGCTTGAGCGCCTTGAACGGCTCGCCGCTGTCCGAGATCAGCACGGTGTCATTCCACACCGCCACCGGGCGCCGCTCTTCCACGGTCAGCACCACGGTGTCGGGCCACTGCCGGCGAACGGAAACCCGTTCCACCCAGCTCAGGCCCTGTGCCTGCTGATAGATTTCCTCCAGCGGCACGGAAAAATAATTTTCGTCGCGAACCAGCGCCGCCAGGGCGGTCTGGATCTGCTGCTGACGGCGCACATCGGTGACACCATCCACTCCCACCTTGCGCACCGGATAACCATCCAGTGCCGCCGGCAGATAGATCACACCGACCAACAACACCGCCGCCACCGTTCCCACCAGCATCCAGGGCACCGCTGCCGCCAACCGCTCGCTGAGCGGTACGCCGGCTTTCTTCACCGGCTTGCGGCGGGCCCCGCGCGGGGTCACGGCCTGCTTAGCCATCACTCCGTTCCAGCGCATCCAGCAGGATTTCCCCCACCAGGGTGTCGAAATCCCGCCCGGCGGCCTTGGCTGCCATGGGTACCAGGGAGTGATCGGTCATTCCCGGTACCGTGTTCACTTCCAGCAACTGCCAGTGTCCCTGTTCGTCACGCATCACATCCACCCGGCCCCAGCCCCGGCAGCCCGCCACCCGGAAGGCGGTCAGAGCCAGTTGGCGCAGGGCCTGCTCATCGGCCTCATCCAACCCCGCCGGGCACAGATATTCAGTGCTGTTGGACTGGTACTTGGCTTCGAAGTCATAAAACGCATTGGGTGTCTTAAGGCGAATCGCCGGCAACGGCTCGTCGCCCAGGATGGCCACGGTGTATTCCGGGCCGTTCACCCAGGCTTCCACCAGCACATCGGAATCAAACTTTTCCGCTTCTTTCAGGGCCTGAGCCAGCTGCTCGGCGTTATCCGCCTTGGCCATGCCAATGGACGAGCCCTCATGGGCCGGCTTGATCATCAGCGGAAAGCCCAGGTCCATCTCATTACGGCCGGCCACATAAAACGCCGGGGTTGGCAAGCCGGCGCCTTTCCACAGTTGTTTGGTGCGCACCTTGTCCATGCCGATGGCGGAGGCCATCACCCCGGAACCGGTATAGGGGATGCCCAGGTGTTCCAGGACGCCCTGGATAACGCCGTCTTCACCGCCCCGGCCATGCAGGGCGATAAAGGCCGCATCAAACCCTTTCAGGGTATCCACGCTCTTGTGTGCCGGGTCCACCAGCTCGGCGATCAGCCCCAGATTGCGCAGCGCCTGATGGACCGCCGCACCACTTTTCAGTGACACGGGGCGCTCGGCGGAATTGCCGCCGGCCAGTACCGCTACCCGGCCAACGCTGGCCAGTTGCTTCTTCAGCAGCACCTTATCCACGCTTGGCGCCTCCCTGTTCAGCCAGTTCTTTTGCAATGGCTCCCACATTGCCGGCGCCCTGGGTCACCAGCAGATCACCGTCCTGCAGTTGGGTGGCCAGAATGTCGGCCAGCTTGGCCGGATCATCCACGAATACGGGCTCCACTCGCCCACGCTTGCGGATGCTGCGGCACAGGGCGCGAGCATCGGCCCCGGGGATCGGGTCTTCGCCGGCGCCATACACTTCCAGCATCAGCAACACATCCACCCCGGAGAGCACATCCACGAAATCCTCGTAAAGATCCTGGGTACGGGTATAACGGTGGGGCTGGAACAGCATGGCCAGACGACGACCCGGCCAGCCGGCACGGATGGCATCGATGGTGACAGCCACTTCGCTGGGGTGGTGACCATAGTCATCCACCAGAGTCGCGCTGCCACCGTCGAAGTGATATTCGCCTTGCACATCAAAGCGACGGCCAACACCGGTAAAGTTATTCAGGCCGCGAATAATGGCGTCATCGCTGGCGCCTTCATCGGCGGCCACGGCGATGGCCGCCAGAGCATTGAGCACGTTGTGCTTGCCAGGCATGTGCAGCACCACATCCAGCGGCTCACCTTCCTTGCGGATCACCCGGAAAGACGTGGTCATACCCTGTTGCTGCACGTTCTCCGCACGCAGATCCGCATCGTCACTGAAGCCGTAGCGGATCACCTGACGGTTCACCCGTGGCAGCAGCTTGCGCACCACCGGGTCATCCACGCACATGACTGCCACGCCATAGAACGGCAGGTTGTGCAGGAACTCGATAAAGGTGTTCTCCAGCTGGGCAAAGTCCCCGCCGTAGGTGTGCATGTGATCCGCTTCGATATTGGTCACGATGGCACTCATGGGCTGCAGGTGCAGGAAGCTGGCGTCGGATTCATCCGCTTCCGCCACCAGATAACGGCTCTGCCCCAGGCGCGCATTGGTGCCGGCGCTGTTCAATCGCCCGCCAATCACGAAGGTGGGGTCCATACCCGCCTCTGCCATGATGGCCGCGGTCATGGACGTCGTCGTGGTCTTGCCGTGGGTCCCGGCCACGGCAATGCCGTGACGGAAGCGCATCAGCTCTGCCAGCATCTGGGCCCGCGGTACCACCGGAATCCGGCGGGCATGGGCTTCCGCCACTTCCTCGTTTTCCGTGGTCACCGCCGTGGACGTTACCACCACGTCAGCGCCATCGATATTTTCTGCCCGGTGACCGATTTCCACCCGCACACCCAGGCCACGAAGACGCTCTACGACCGCCGATTCCTTGATGTCGCTACCGCTGATGGCATAGCCCTGATTGGCCAGCACCTCGGCGATGCCACACATGCCCACGCCGCCGATACCCACAAAGTGGATACCGCTGATGCGCCGCATCTCGGGGACGATATGGATGTTGTCGTTATCGGCCATTGGCCACCTCCTCACACAGCGTGGCCGCGCGCTCGGCGCTGTCGGCCACGGCCTGCTCGCGAGCCCGCTGCGCCATTTGCGCCAGCAACCCGCGTTCTGCAACCGGTTTCAATGTGCCCGCCAGGCTGGCGGCACTCATATCCCGCTGGGGCAACAACAGGGCCGCGCCCCGGTCTGACAGCCAGCGGGCATTCAATGTCTGATGATCGTCAACCGCCGTGGGCAGCGGCACGAACAGGGCCGCCACACCGGCGGCCGCTACTTCCGCCACGGTCAGCGCCCCGGCCCGGCAGATCACCAGATCCGCCCAGCCATAGGCTTCCGCCATGTCGTCAATAAATTCACTCACCCGGGCCTGCATGCCCAGCGCCTGGTAGATCGGCGCGGCTTCCCCGGTGCGACCGGCACCGCATTGGTGACGCACCTGAATTTCCCGGCCCAACACGGCCAGCAGCAGTTCCGGCAGATCCTGATTCAGCACCAGGGCCCCCTGGCTGCCGCCCAGAACCAACACCCGCAAGCCACCCTGATGCTGGGCATAGCGACGGGCCGGGTCGTCCAGATTGGCAATCTCGGCGCGTACCGGATTGCCCACCCAGCAGGCGCTCTGGGAGCCGAACGCTCCCTGGAAACCCTCCAGGGTGACGGTGGCCATTTTCGACAACAGCCGGTTGGTCAGCCCCGGCACCGCATTTTGTTCGTGGACCACCACCGGCACCTTGCAGAGGCGCGCAGCCAGGCCACCCGGGCCGCTGGCAAAACCGCCAAAGCCCACCGCCAGCAGGGGCTGACGCTGGCTGATCAGGTTGCGCGCCTGCCAGACCGCACGCAGCAGATTGAACGGCGCGGTAAGCTTGCGCTTGAGCCCGCCGCCACGCAGCCGGGAGACGGCCAGTTCGGCAATCTCGTAGCCGTACTGGCGCACCAGCTTGCCTTCCATACCGTTCTCGGCGCCCAGCCAGAGGATCCGGAAACCGCGCTCACGGAGTTGATCCGCCACTGCCAGTGCCGGGAACACATGCCCACCGGTGCCGCCTGCCATGATCAGGATGGTGCCACTCATCGTGCCGCCCTCCCTCTCGCTTTCAGCTGCTCGGCTTCTGACCCGGCGCGCAGGATCAAGCCCACCATGGCGGAGAAGATCAACAGTGATGAACCGCCATAACTGATAAACGGCAAGGTCAGGCCCTTGGTGGGCAGCAGCCCCATATTCACGCCCAGATTAATGAACACCTGGGAGCACATGACAAAGGCGCAACCGTAGACCACATAGGCGTGATACAGCAGACCGCGGGTTTCCAGGCTGTGACCCAGCCGGAACACGCGCCAGCCCAGCAGCACGAAGCCGCCGATCAGAGCAAGATTGCCCAGCAGCCCCAGCTCTTCCGCCATCACGGCGTAAACAAAATCCGTATGGGCTTCCGGCAGATAGAACAGCTTCTGCACACTGTTGCCCAGGCCTACGCCGCTCCAGTGCCCGCGGCCAAAGGCAATCAGGCTCTGGGTCAACTGGTACCCAGAACCGTATTGATCTGCCCAGGGATCGGTAAAGGTCATCAGACGTGCCACCCGGTAGGGCTCAGCAAACGCCACCAGCGCGCCCAGCGCCACCGCAGCCAGACCAATCAGCAGGAAGCGCAAGGTCGGCACACCGGAAAGAAACAGCATGCCCATGGCGGTGATACCCAGCACCACCACAGCCCCGAAGTCCGGCTCCAGCAGCAGCAGCACGGTCAACACGCCCAGCAACGCCAACGGCAGCAGGAAGGCTTTCCACTCGGTTTCCAGCGCCGCCTTGCGCTGGGCGATATAGCCTGCCAGATACAATACAAAGCACAGTTTGACGATTTCCGAGGCCTGAATGGTCAGGCCCGGCAGGGCAATCCAGCGGGTGGAACCATTCACGGTCCGTCCCAGCCCGGGAATAAACACCATCACCAGCACCACCAGAGCCACCGGCAGCATCAGGAAACGGAGCCGTTCCAGCAGCGCCAGCGGTACCGCGAAATAGACAAACGCCCCGGCCCCCAGGCCCAGTGCCAGGTAGATGCCATGACGCAGGGCGTAGTAGAACGGATCGCCCAGCCGGGTTTCAGCGATCTGCAGGCTGGCCGAGGAAACCATTACCAGGCCAGCCAGAGCCAGCAGGATGGCCGTCCACATCAGGGGCTTGTCCAGACCCCGGTTATCCAGCTTGAGGATCATGCGCTCAGTCATGGCACACCTCCCGGGCCCGGGCGGAAAAATCATCGCCACGGGCAACAAAGCTGGAATACATGTCAAAAGAGGCGCACGCCGGAGACAACAGCACCGCATCACCGGGCTGTGCCAGGGCATGGGCCCGGGTCACCGCGGCCTGCATGTCGGCCACCAATTCACAGGGTGCCGCCGACATGCCCTGAGCCAGGGTGCTGCGATCTTCGCCCATCAACAGACCGGCACGGAGGTACTGTCGCGCCGGCTCCGCCAGCGGCGAGAAATCCTGCCCCTTGCCCTGACCACCGGCGATCAGGATCACCTTGCCTTCAATGCTTTCACCGATCCCCGTCAGGGCCGCCAGGGTAGCTCCCACGTTGGTGGCCTTGGAATCGTTGAACCAGCGCACGCCCCCTGCTTCAGCCACCAGCTGGCAACGGTGCGGCAGACCGGTAAAGGCTTTCACGGTGGCCAGGGCCTTGTCCCGGTTCAGGGACAGGGCATCGCTGATCGCCAGCACGGCGAGAATATTCATGGCGTTGTGATGGCCGGTAAGTGCCAGTTCGGACAGGGACAACAGGGTATCGCCCCGATACAGCAGCTGCCCGGTTTCACTATCCAGCCGGTAGTCCGCCTCCGGGTGAGCCCCGAAGGTCACCTGCCGCGCCACCCCGGCAGGAGGGCGAGTGGCCAGATCATCCCGGTTCCACACTGCCACCTGGCAGCCATCGTAGATGCGCTGCTTGGCGGCCACGTAATCGGCAAAGCTGGCGTAACGATCCAGATGGTCCTGGGACACATTGAGGATGGTGGCCACTTCCGCACTCAGGCTGTAGGTGGTTTCCAGCTGGAAACTGGACAGCTCCAGCACATACAGGCGGGCCTTGTCGTCCAGCAGTTCCAGGGCGGGCACGCCCAGATTGCCGCCAATGCCCGGATTCATGCCGCAGGCATCCGCCACCTGCCCCAGCAGGGTCGTCACGGTACTCTTGGCATTGGAACCGGTAATTGCCACCAGCGGCTCGCTGGCGGCCCGGGCAAACAGCTCCACATCACCGATCACTTCCTTGCCGGCAACGACCTGCTCGGCAATGGCTGGTGTTGCCACGGCCACGCCGGGGCTGACGATCAGGCGACGGGCATTGTTCATCCAGCCGGACTTGAACCCGCCGGTATGAATTTTCACATTGGGGAATTCGGCGCGCAGCGCCTCCAGGCCGGCGGGCTCGGCACGGGTGTCCAGGGCGCGCACAGGCATCCCCTGGTCCGTCAGATAACGGATCACGGAACGCCCGGAAACTCCCAGGCCAATGACCAGATCAAACCCGTCTTTCGCCATAAAATTAACTCAATCCCCTATCGGATTTTCAGGGTCGCCAGACCCACCAGGACCAGAATTACGGTGATGATCCAGAAGCGCACGATGATCTTCGGCTCCGGCCATCCTTTCAGTTCAAAGTGGTGATGGATCGGCGCCATACGGAACACCCGCCGGCCGGTGAGCTTGAACGACCCCACCTGCAACATCACCGAGACGGTTTCCATCACGAACACCCCGCCCATGATGAACAGCACGATTTCCTGACGGACAATCACCGCCATCACACCCAGTACCGCGCCCAGGCCCAGCGCGCCCACATCGCCCATGAATACCTGGGCGGGATAGGCGTTGAACCACAGAAATCCGAGACCGGCACCACACAGGGCGGCGGAAATGATCACCAGCTCGCCGGCACCGGCCACATAGGGAATCTGCAGATACGGCGCGAATTCCGCATGCCCTCCGGCATAGGCGAAGATGCCCAGGGCACCGCCCACCAATACCGCGGGCATGATCGCCAGACCATCCAGGCCATCGGTCAGATTCACCGCGTTGCTGGTGCCGTTGATCACAAAATAGGTCAGCACGATGTAGAACCAGCCCATGTTGATGACCACATTCTTGAAGAAGGGCACGATCAACTGGGTTTCCACCGGGCTCTGGGCCGTGAAGTACAGGGCAAAGGCTGCCCCCAACGCACCCACGGACAACCACAGGTATTTCCAGCGGGCCGGCAGGCCGCGGGGATTCTTTTCCACCACCTTGCGCCAGTCATCCACCCAGCCCACGGCACCGAAGACGAACAGCACACCCAGGGTGATCCAGATAAAGCGGTTGCTCAGGTCAGCCCACAGCAGGGTGGAGATGACGATGGCAATGAGGATCAGCGCCCCGCCCATGGTGGGGGTGCCAGCCTTGCTCAGATGGCTCTTCGGGCCATCATCTCGAATGGCCTGACCCACCTGCTTTTCCTGCAGCTTGCGGATCATGATCGGGCCCACCCAGAAAGCGATAAACAGGGCCGTCAGTACGCTGAGAATGCCGCGCAGGGTGATGTACTGCACCACCAGGAAACCGCTATGAAATTCTGCCAGAAGCTCGGCCAGCCAAAGCAACATCAGTGTGCCCCCTGTTCCGGTTTTTGCGGGCCTGCGCCCATGATCAGTCGCTGCACCACCGCTTCCATACCGGCGCTACGTGAGCCTTTTACCAGCACGGTTCCACCCTGTTGCAGAACCTGGGCACTCCAGCTTGCCGCCTGCTGATCGTTTTCTGCCGTCATGGCACCGTCACCAAACCCTTTGGCGGCGGCACTGGCGCCGGTCATCACCACCAGGTCACTGATCCCCGCCTGGCGGGCATAGCCACCCAGCTCTTCGACCAGTTGCTCCGCCTGCGGCCCCAGTTCGCCCAGGGCGCCCAGCACCAGCATCTGCGGCGCCGGCTGGGCCGCCAGCCAGTCAATGGCAACACGCACGGAGCCGGGGTTGGCGTTATAGGTGTCATCCACCAGCACACCGCCGGCCAGGGAATGCAGATTCATGCGCCCGGGCACCGGTTTCAGCTGTGACAGCCGTGGCAGGACCTGGCCCAGGCTCACCCCCAGGGCGCGAACGGCGGCACAGGCCAGCAGGGCATTGCTGACCTGATGGGCACCGGGCAGGGGAACGGTCACCGCTTCGCCCAACGGCTGCAGCACAAATTCCACCCGGTCCTGATGGAGCTGGATATGCTCCGCATACAGATCTGCCGGCGCCTGACTGCCAACACGAATCAGGCGGAGGCCCGCCTTTTCAGCTTCAGCGGCAAAGAAATCAGCAAAACTGTCGTCATTGTTGATGATCGCCTGACCGCCAGCCTGGCAACCGCCAAAGATCTCCGCCTTGGCGTTGGCGATACCCTGCATGGAACCAAATCCTTCCAGGTGGGCGCCGGTCACATTGGTCACCAGCACCACCTTCGGCTTGGCCAGGGAACTGGTCCAGGCAATCTCACCGGGGGCATTGGCGCCCAGCTCAATGACCGCATAGCGGTGCTCGCCGGACAGACGCAGCAACGTCAGTGGCACACCGATGTCATTGTTGAAGTTGCCACGGGTGGCCAGGGTGCCCTCACCCAGCATGGCCGCCGCCATTTCCTTGACGGTGGTCTTGCCGGCATTGCCGGTCACGGCAAGTCGCTCAGAGGTAAACTGATCCGCGTAGCCGCTGGCCAGGCGCCCCAACGCCAGGCGGGTATCGACTACCTGCACGGCACTGGCAAAGTCATTCTGCTCCCGGTCCACCAGGGCAGCGACGGCGCCGCTGTCGGCAGCCTGGGCGAGAAAGTCATGGGCATCGAAACGCTCACCCTTCAGCGCCACAAACAGGCAGCCCGGCTCCATGTCACGGGTGTCGGTGACCACCGCATTCACTTTGCGGTCCTCCCCGATCAGGGTGCCACCGGTCCACTGGGCGATCTGCGACAACCACATCATGAGGCACCTCCCCGGGCGGTCAGCGCCTGGCGGGCAAGGTCTCTGTCATCACTGGGGTAACGCACGCCGTTAATTTCCTGATAATCCTCATGGCCCTTGCCAGCCAGCAGAATCACATCCCCTGGCTGGGCACGGTGGACGGTTTCCTGTACCGCTGCGGCACGATCCACGTTTTCGTGGACCGCCTGCGCATCGGTCAGGCCGGCACGCATCTGGTCAATAATGGTTTGCGGGTCTTCGCTGCGCGGGTTATCGCTGGTCAGCACCACGCTATCGGCAAACGTTTCCGCCACCGCTGCCATCTGCGGACGCTTGCCGGCATCCCTGTCGCCGCCACAGCCGATCACGCAGAACAAGCGGCCAGGGAAATGATCCCGACATGCCTGGAGGGCTTTTTCCAGCCCATCCGGGGTATGGGCATAATCGACGATCACCGTCGGACAGCCGTCGGCCTGCAGCGGTTCCATACGCCCCGGTACGGGCGTAATCGCAGCCAGCGCCCCACTCAACGCCTCGGCGGGCGTACCCTGGCCATGCAGGATGGCCGCCACGGCCATGACATTGCTGAGATTGAAATGACCGAACAGTGGCAGGCTCAACGACACCACCGTGCCACCAACAAACAGCTCGGCCGTAATCCCTTCTGCCGTGTATTGCAGAGACTCACAGCGCACGGTAGCGCCCTGCTGGCTACCGAACGTGACGCATCGAACGCCATTGGGCAGACAGGCAATCAGGGTCTGCGCCGCCGGATCATCACAGTTGATCACTGCCAGCTGCACCCCTTTTCGGGTGAACAGCATGGCCTTGGCGGCCAGGTACGATTCCATATCACCGTGGTAATCGAGATGGTCCCGGCTCAGATTGCTGAATACCGCCGTGCTGACCAGGGTGCCACCGAGACGGTTCTGATCCAGGGCATGGGAAGAAATTTCCATGGCCACGGTATCGGCGCCGGCATCACGGACTGCTGCCAGCCCGGCCTGCAGGGTGATCGGGTCCGGCGTGGTATGACCCGTGGTCTGCTCCTGTCCTTTCAGCCCCAGCCCCAGGGTGCCCACCAGGGCACAGCGGTGACCCAATGCGTTCAGGGCATCGCGCAGGAACCAGGTAATGCTGGTCTTGCCATTGGTGCCGGTCACACCGGTGATGCGCAAGCGGCTGGCCGGCTCGCCGAACCAGCGCGCGGCCAGATCCGCCACCCCCCGGGCCAGCCCGGGCAGATTCACGCGCGGCACAGTTTCCTGCAGGTCCACGGAAAAGGTCTCCGCGTCCGCCAGCACCACGGCGGCACCGGCACTGATAGCCTGGCTGATGAAATGACGGCCATCGCTGGTCACACCGGGCACGGCCACAAACGCCTCACCGGACTGGAGCCGACGGCTGTCCAGCTGCAGACCTGAAATGGCAAGACCTGCCACTTGGGCAGGCAGGTTGTGCTCGGGGAGCAGTTGCTGGAGGCGCATCATGAGCGATCCTCCGTATCCGGGCCACCGGCCAGCAGCCCTTCAGGCTTGTCCGGTGGCACGTGCAAGGTCCGCAATACCCCGCCCATGATGCGTGAAAAGGCCGGTGCAGCGACCAGGCCGCCATAGTAGGCATCGCTACGCGGGTCATCGATGACGACCACAGTGACAATACGAGGATCCGTGGCCGGCGCCAGGCCAGCAAACAGACCGATATAACTGTCATCCGCATACCCACCGGAAATCACCTTGTGCACCGTGCCGGTTTTGCCGGCCACCTGGTAACCCGGCACTTGAGCGCGGCTGGCGGTACCCACCTGGCTGACCACGGTTTCCAGCATTTGCACCAGCTGCCGGGCAACCTGCTTGCCAAGCACCTGTTGCCCGGCGGGTTTGTCTTTCACTTTCTTCAGGGTCAACGGCACCTTGACGCCATCATTGGCAATGACCGCATAGGCCTGTGCCAGCTGCACCGCAGATACACTCAAACCATAGCCATAGGAAAGTGCGGCCCGCTCCACGTCCCGCCAGTGGCTCCGCAAAGGCAGCATGCCATTGCTTTCACCCGGAAAATCAATGGCGGTCGCCTCGCCAAACCCGAAACGCTCCAGATAGGTGGGCAAGGCCAGCGGCTCCATGGCCAGCGCCAATTTGCTGGTGCCGATATTCGAGCTTTTGGTGAGCACAGTGGTGATATCAATGATCCCGTAATCACGGTGATCACGAATGGTCTTGCTGCCCACACGCATGGTGCCCGGGTGGGTATTAATGGTTGTGGACGGGGTGACCATACCCATCTCCATGGCCGCCGCCACGGTAAAGGGCTTCATGGTGGAACCGGGCTCAAACAGGTCGGTCACCGCCCGGTTACGCAGCGCGGCGGTATCCAGGTTGCCACGATTATTGGGGTTGTAAGCGGGCTGGTTCACCATGGCCAGCACTTCGCCGGTGCGCACATCCAGCACCACCGCGCTACCGCCCTTGGCCTTGAATTGCTGCACGGCACTCAGCAGCTCCCGGTACGCCAGATACTGAAGACGCAGGTCGATACTCAACGTCACATCTTCACCGGGCTGGGCCGGCTCCAGCACTTCAATATCCTGGATCACCCGACCCAGCAGATCGCGCACCACCTTCTTGCGACCGGACTGGCCGGACAGGTGGGACTCCAGGGACAGCTCGACCCCCTCCTGGCCCTGATCATCGATGTTGGTGAACCCCACCACATGGCTGGTCACTTCGCCCGCCGGGTAGTAACGGCGGTATTCGGTCAGCGAATGGATGCCGGGGATATTCAGATCGAGCACCGCCTTGGCCGCTTCCGGCGCCATGCCACGGCCAAGATAGATGAATTCCCGGGATTCGTGCCGACGGACCTTGCGGGCAAACTCCTGCTGGCTGAGCACCGGGTTTCCCGCCAGCCGGGTCCATTGCTCCTGATTCTCCAGGGCTTCACGGGGATTGGCCCAAAGCGTCACCACCGGTGTACTCACCGCCAGAGGGCGCCCACCTCGATCACGAATCACGCCCCGGTGCGCCGCCAATGGCTCCACACGCAGATTGCGAATATCCCCCTGATGCGCAAGGAAATCATGCTGCAGCACTTGCAGATCCACCGCCCGCACCACCAACACACAGGCACACACCAACCAGAAACCCAGCACAAAGCGCCAGCGCATCTGGTGATTGGGTTGCCGTGTCTTGCGAGCCTGGCGTTTCATGGCCGGATCAGCACTCTCTCATCGGTTTTCGGTAATTTCATTCCCAGCTCCTCGCGAGCCAGGCGCTCCACCCGTGCATAGCTGCCCCAGGTGCTGTGCTCCAACAGCAACTGACTCCACTGGCTTTCCAGTCGAGTCTGCTGCTGCTGTAATTTCTGGCTCTCGTCGGTGAGTCGACGGGCCTCGTGAACGCTGTAACTCACTGCCAGCGCGGAGATCACGATCAGCACCACCAGGGTGCGGATCAGCCAGGGGGCACTCATGCCACCTTCTCCGCCACTCGCAGTACCGCACTGCGCGAGCGCACATTCACTTTCAACTCGGCCTTGCTGGCGCGAATGGCCTTGCCAACCGGCTCCAGCCGCTGCGGCATTTCATCGCCCAACGGCAAACCACCGCGCCCCTTGGGTGCCCGGCCGGAGTGATCGCGAATGAACAGCTTCACGATCCGGTCTTCCAGAGAATGGAAGCTGATAATGGCGAGACGCCCGCCGATGGCGAGCGTCTCCAGGGACTGTTCGAGCACTTTGTTCAGCGCATCCAGCTCCCCGTTTATATGTATTCTCAACGCCTGAAAACTGCGCGTGGCCGGGTGTTTGCCCGGCTCACCACGGCCGATGGCCGATTCGATCAGATCAGCAAGCTGCAAGGTACGTGTGATCGGCTGCTCCACCCGCTCCTCACAGATCCGCCGGGCAATTCGCCGCGACTTACGCTCATCGCCGTAGCGGTACAACACATTGGCGATGTCCTGCTCCTCGGCCCGGGCCAGCCACTGCGCCACGCTTTCCCCTCGAGTGGGATCCATGCGCATATCCAGCGGCCCGTCTCGCAGGAAGCTGAAACCACGGGCGGCATCATCCAGTTGCGGTGACGACACACCCAGATCCAGCAATAGCCCATCAATGGGTCGCCCGGCTTCGGCCACCACCTCGGGCAGGCAGTCAAAGCGGTTGGCGATTATCCGGAAACGATCATCTTCCGACGCCAACTGCTCGCCTGCGGCAACAGCCTGGGGATCACGATCGATACCGGCCAAGCGGCCCTGGCGATCCAGTTTTTCCAGCAGCGCACGACTGTGGCCCCCTCGCCCGAAGGTGCCGTCGACATAAAATCCATCACCACGGCTGAACCACATATCCAGTACCTCTTCCAGCATGACTGGCTGGTGTTCGTACTGCGCGCCTTTGTCGGTCATCAGAAAGACAGCTCCTGGACGCTTTCCGGCAATGCCTCCGGATCCAGGGTGCCATCCTCTTCCAACCAGCTTTCTGCTTTCCAGATTTCAAAACGGTGCATTTGACCGATCAGCATGGCCTGCTTCTCCAGGCCGATCGCCGCCCGCAACTCCGGCGGCACCAGCAGCCGGCCATTGCTATCCATATCGATTTCAACCGCCTGGCCAAGAAAACGGCGTTTCAACTGGCGTACCTGCGGGCTGGAGTCTCTCTGCGCAGACAGCTTGCCGGCGGTTTCCATAAATTCATCACGGGGGTAAAGCGCGAGACATTCGTCATAAGGGTGACGGGTAAGCACAAGCTGGCCGCCGCAGGCTTCGTTTAACGAAGCGCGATAGCGGGTCGGCATGGTGAGCCGCCCCTTGGCATCCAGATTGAGTGATGTGCTCCCAGTAAACACTGGCCGTCCTCATGCTCGATTGTTTGGTTCCTTCCCGGGGCTCTTGTTGCCCCACTTCGCGACACCGGCCGCCAAGAAAATCCCACTTTTTCCCACTTTTCACCACATTGGGACACTCTAGGGCCACTGCGAACACCAAGTCAAGCGTGAGCACCCGGTCAAACGTAAAAGAATTTCCAGACAAATCAGCCTGTTAGCGGTATCACAGAGAATGAACAAAGGGATGAACGGAGGGAGTTTCGAGACGAATCAGAGCGCTGGAACGCGCAAGTGAGAAAGCACTTTAAGTGTTAGACGGATTAGTTATTACTAACTTTGTTTATATTCCATACCTAAATGATTAGGCCTTGTTCGGACACGGGCCAGCGACAGGATTGACGACCCGGCAGGCCGACGCCGCCCCCAGTGCCATCAACCCGATCGGAAAAGCGCAGCACATGTTGGTCATTGTCGAGACAGAGGGATTGATCTGCGCCAACCTCCAGGCTGCAAGCACGGCAAGTCCGAGGTCTTCGCATGATTGGACAACGAGCGGGACCAAGAAGAGAAGGTATTACAAGGAGCGAGCCACGAGTCACGAAAGGCAAAACCCGTCTTGGGTTTCGCTTCTCGCAACTCGCGCATCGTTACTGAATAAAGTGGATCGGTCGATAAGCCGGGTTCTGTCGTGGACAGTCATTCATCTCGGGCTTGCGTCGCCACAAACCTCTAGCAACCTACCCGGATCCAGCGCGGGCCACGCCATAGGATCCCTATTTGGTCTTGCTCCGGGTGGGGTTTACCCTGCCACCACTGTTGCCAGCGGCGCGGTGCGCTCTTACCGCACCTTTTCACCCTTACCGGTTCCGACACGAGGAAGGAACAGGCGGTATCTTCTCTGTGGCACTAGCCGTAGCCACACCGTCACCAGTGTGGCCCCCAGGCGTTACCTGGCACCCTGCCCTGTGGAGCCCGGACTTTCCTCCAGCGGCTACGCCGCCAGCGACTGTCTGACCGATCCGGGGCGGAGTCTAAACAGTTAATAATTAATAGTGAATAATTAATAGCTGCGCGGACCGGGTTTTCTGATCTTGAAACGCAAGAGGCCGCGCGCCCTAACGTTGAGCGCGGCCTCTTGTGCCTGAAAAACGACCAAACCGGATCGCGAGTTATTCATTATTAACTATTAATTATTCATTGCCTCTAACAGCGCATACACCGCCTGCCGTTTCAGGCCGGTATGGGCGGCCATGATTTTCGCCACCCGGGACACCGGCAATTCCGCCAGCAGGGACGTTGCCAGGGCCTGATCCCGCTCACTCCAGTCGGCGGTTTGCGCGCAAGGCGACAACACCAGCACCAGCTCGCCGCGTTGCTGGTTGCGATCTGATGCCACCCAGTCACAGATATCCGCCACGGCTCCCATGCGAATGGTCTCAAATTGCTTGGTCAGCTCACGACAGAGCGAGATTTCACGATCTTTTTCAACCAAGGGCGTTAGCGCCTCGAGGAAGGAAAGCACCCGATGGGGAGCTTCGTAGATAATACTTGTGACTGACAGCCCTGCCAGGCGCTCGATGGCCTGCTGACGGGGCGCTCCCTTGGCAGGCACAAAACCCTCGAAAAGAAAACGGTCAGACGGCTGCCCCGCCGCGGCTAACGCTGCCAGCAGTGCCGACGCACCGGGAATCGGCACCACCCGCACACCGGCCTGATGGCAGGCGCGCACCAGACGGTAGCCGGGATCACTGACCAGTGGCGTGCCCGCATCACTGATCAGGGCGCCCTGCTCACCTGACTGCAAACGAGCCACCAACTCTTCGCTGCGGGCACTTTCATTGTGATCATGACAGCTGATCAAGCGACTGCGGATTCCCAGCTGCTCCAGCATGCGCTGACTGTGCCGGGTATCCTCTGCAGCCACCCAGTCGACCTCATCCAGTACCGCTATAGCCCGACGACTGATGTCATCCAGATTTCCGATCGGCGTACTGACAATATACAAAGTTCCACTCATATCTGTGCACGACTCAACTGGTGAGGCTCCAATGAAGCGCCTACAATAGCGGCTTCATTCTGGTAATACGAACCTGTCGCCATGGAATTCAGAAAGGCCCGTTTGGCAGCCCTGCTTGCTGCCGCAGTCATCGCTGGCTGTTCTACCACAACTCCTACGCGCACCACGGTTTATGAACAACCGTCGGCACCCAAGGTTGGCATCGCTCCCGCGGCGTTGACGGCCGCCCGCACCCAACTGGCCACCATGACAACGGAGGCGCGTATTGGCGCCACTTTGCAATGGGCTGAGACATATCTGGATCAGCAGCGTGCCGCTGATGCCGGTCAGCTACTTGCCGATCTGAATCCACAAGCCATGGACAACGCGCAACGTTTCGCCTGGATTCTGCTCAGCGGTCGAGCCCAGCTTGGCGACCAGCGCCCAGATCAGGCACTGGCGCTGCTGCAACGCTATGAGGATGAGATTCTCCAGTATCCCGCAGAGCAGCAAGCCAGACTGGACTTGCTCAGAGCCGACGCCCTCGCCATGAAAGGTGATCTGATCAGCAGCCTGCAGCAGCGCGTGGCGGCTCACCCTCTGCTGGAAGAAGACGACCAGGATTATAACCACGGCATGATCTGGCAGCTTCTGATGAAGCTGTCCAACACCGAACTGGCCAACGCCGTAGAGGGCAGCAGCGGCGACCTGCGTGGCTGGCTTACCCTGGCACAGCTGTATCGGGACCCCATTGCCGACCTGGACGCCCAGGTCAACCGACTGAATCGCTGGAGCGCCCAATGGCGAACCCATCCGGCAACGGCGGATGTTCCTGATATTCTCGACGCCCTGGAAAAAGCCGCCAATGAAAGACCCAGCAAGGTAGCCATTCTGCTCCCCACCACAGGCCCCCTGAAAAATGCCGGCAAGGCTCTTCAGGAAGGCATCATGACCGCGTACTACCAGCACAAGCAAAATGGCAATCCGCCGGTACTGCGCTTCTATGATTCTGGCGGCGACAACATTCTGGCTCTTTATCAGCAGGCCATACAGGACGGTGCCGACTTTGTCCTCGGACCCCTGGCCAAGGAAAAGGCAGCCACCATTGCCAACCAGGGCACCCTGCCGGTTACCACCCTGGCCCTGAATTATATTGATCAGGACAACCTGCCCGAGAACTTTTTCCAGTTCGGCCTGGCACCGGAAGATGAAGCTCGCCAGATTGCGCTGCAAGGCGCCCGCGAGGGGGCCAGCCAGGCCGGCATCCTTTACCCGCAGGGAGAATGGGGCGAACGGGTTGCCCAGGCGTTTGCCGAAGAATGGCAATCCCTCGGCGGCACGGTGACCGTGACCCGCACCTACCAGGAAGGCCCCACTCTGGGGGATACCGTCAAGGAGCTGCTGCTGGTGGCCCAGAGCCAGAGTCGCGGCCAGGCGGTCAGCCGTTTCACCAGCCTGGACATGGACATTCAGCCACGCCGCCGCCAGGACATGGGCTTCCTGTTTCTGCTGGCCAGCCCGGATCAGGGCCGCCAGGTGAAACCGGCACTGAATTTCCATTACGCCAAGGATCTGCCGGTGTACTCCACGGCACTAATTCATAGCGGTGAGTCCAATCCTCGTCGCGACCAGGACTTGAATGGGGTGCGTTTTGTGGACATGCCCTGGATGCTCAGCAAGGAAGATTCCGAGCTGCGCCGTATGGCCGACACCCAATGGCCCGAAGGTCACGGCCGTTATGAGCGCCTGTTTGCCATGGGGATTGATGCCTACCGGCTACAAGGCCGTCTTTACCTGTTAAACACCCTTCCATCCAGTGAGCTACCCGGCGTCACCGGTCGCCTGAGCATGGAACAGCAACGCATTGTGCGCGAGCTGAACTGGGGTGTATTTATCAATGGTGAAGCTCGCGCTCTCCCCAAGGTGTCCGAGCCGGCAAAGAATGGCAGGCCCCGTGAAATTACCGCGCAGTAACAAAGATTCCGGTAGCGAAGCGGAAAAACAGGCTGCACACTGGCTCACAGAGCAGGGACTGATTGTTGTGGCACGCAACTTTCGCTGCCGCCAGGGGGAAATCGACCTGATCATGCAGGACGGCGACACCCTGGTGTTCACGGAAGTGCGCTGGCGCAGCAATCCCAGCCATGGCGGCGCTCTGGCCTCTGTGGATCACCACAAGCAACGCCGGCTGATACTGGCAGCCCGGCACTATCTGGGTCGCCACCCGCAATACCATGATCGGCCCTGCCGCTTTGATGTACTGGGAATGGAACCGGACAATAACAACACTGTCCGGTATCAGTGGATACAAAACGCGTTCTACAGCGAATAGCTGCACGCAATCTTCGAACGCGCAGAACAATGAGGTAATTATGAGCGTGGACCGTATCCGGCAACTGTTTGCCGAAAGCATTGAAACCAAAGCCAAAGCCGGGGAAGTGCTACCCACCGTCATCGAAGCCGCCGGTCAGGCCATGGTGGAATGCCTGCTCAACGGCGGCAAGATTCTTACCTGTGGCAATGGCGGCTCTGCCGGTGATGCCCAGCATTTTTCTTCCGAATTGCTTAACCGTTTCGAGATGGAGCGCCCGGCACTCCCGGCAATCGCGCTTACCACCGATTCCTCCACGCTGACCTCGATTGCCAACGATTACAGCTACAACGAAATCTTCTCCAAACAGGTTCGCGCTCTCGGTGGCAGCGGCGACATCCTGCTGGCCATCTCCACCAGCGGTAACTCCGCCAATGTCATCCAGGCCATCCAGGCCGCCCATGACCGGGAAATGCGCGTGGTCGCCATGACCGGCAAGGAAGGCGGCGAAATGGTCAACCTGTACGGGCCCAACGACATTGAGATCCGGGTACCGGCCGCCTCCACCGCACGCATTCAGGAAGTCCACCTGCTGGTGATTCACTCCCTGTGCGATTACATCGATCAGCAACTGTTTGGAGGCCAATAAATGGCCGCAGGCTTCATTCGATTCAGCCACGTCCTGACCCTGTTTGTCCTGTTCGCCACCGTCTCCGGGTGCGCATCCCTGTCCAAGGGAATGTCCGAGGAACCCGTCGATCAGAACCACGGCAAACGCACTTTCGGTGCCTTTATCGAGGACGGCAATATTGAGCGCAAGGTCGCTGTGAATCTGGCCCGCGCCAGCGCCGAGCTGGACGAATCCCGGATCGTCGCAGTCAGTTATAATGGCAACGTACTGCTTGCCGGCCAGGTCGCCAGCGAAGACCTGAAAGCCCAGGCCGGAAACATCGCCGGGAAAGTCCGCCACGTCCGCCATGTGCACAACGAACTGCAGGTGGTGGGCTCCAATTCTTTCCTGGCCCGCACCAATGACACCTGGCTGACCAGCAAGGTGAAAAGCCGCCTGCTGATCAATGGCGAGGCGCCCGGCTGGCGCACCAAGGTGGTCACGGAAAACGGCGTGGTTTATCTGATGGGCCTGCTGACCCACGACGAGGCCGATGCGGTGGTCGAGCAGGTACAGAAGGTTTACGGCGTACAGAAGATCGTCAAGATTATTGAGTATATCGACTGAAGAGCAGTGGCAAGTTGAAAGTTCAAAGTTGCAAAGCGCGACATGGGCTCCTGCCAATCGGCTAACGCCCTACCCGCGCCACACAAAAAACTCCAAATTGAAACATGGAGCAGATTGCAGGATTGCATAACGAAAGAGGCCGCGCCCACAGATTTGGGCGCGGCCTCTTTTTTTTCAGATCAGCCCCTTACTCAGCAGGCGCGCTGCAACTTATTTAACCACCTTCAGATGGCTGACCTTAGCCTTGCCGTCATCCTTTTCCGGCTCCGGTGGTGTGGGCTCGGGCGGCGGCTCCGCCGGATCGAACGCCATACCCTGACCGTTCTCCCGGGCGAAAACCGCCACCACCGCATTCACGGGAACCCGGATAGTCATGGGCATACCTCCGAAACGGGCGGAAAAAGTGATTTCCTCATTGCCCGCAACAAAGTTCGTCACTGCCCGGGGCGCGATGTTCAGCACGATCTGGCCGTCCTGAACAAAATCCTGGGGCACTTCCACCCCGGGGTAAGAGGCGTTTACAGCCAGGTGGGTCGTCAGACCGTTATCACAGATCCATTCGTGGATCGCCCGTATCAGATACGGGCGATTGGGCGACATATCGGACATGATTACAGCGGGTTGCGCAGTTCGCGCTCGGCGTCGGTCAGGCTGGCCTGGAAGGCATCACGGTCAAACAGACGTTCGGCATAGTCCAGCAACGGCTTGACCTGTTTCGCTGGCAGCTCGATACCCAGGGCAGGCAACCGCCACAGGATGGGGCCAACCACACAGTCTACCAGGGTGAACTCTTCACTCATGAAGTACGGCAGCTCGCTGAAGATCGGCGCGGTAGCAATAATCGCTTCACGCAACTCCTTGCGACGCTTGTTGAGGCTGGCTTCTTTTTCCTCACCGGCCAGAATGGCATCAACGTGACCGCACCAGTCACGCTCTACCCGGTGAATCAGCAGACGGCTGTGTGCACGGGCAACCGGGTACACCGGCAACAACGGCGGATGGGGGAAACGCTCATCCAGGTACTCCATGATGACGGTGGACTGATAGAGAGTCAGTTCACGGTCCACCAGGGTAGGCACTTCGTTGTAGGGGTTCAGCGACGCCAGATCTTCCGGCTTGTTGTTGTTGTCCACATCAACGATATCGACTGTGACCCCTTTTTCTGCCAGCACGATACGCACGCGATGGCTGTAATGATCTTCCGGGGAAGAAAAGAAAGTCATTGAAGAACGCTTGGTCACCACACCCATTGTCGAATCATCTCCGCACTAATAGCTATATAACAGAAACAGGGTAACCGCTTACACGGATACCCTGTTCAACGCTGAAAAGCGGCACTAATGGTTAGTGCACGTCTTTCCAGTATTCCTTCTTGAGCAGGTATGCCGGGACAAACAGAATGCCCAGGAACACCAGTACATACACACCCAGACGCTCACGCAACGGACGGACCGGCTCAGCGGTGTATGCCAGGAAATTGGTGATATCACCCATTTCCTGTTTGAACTCTTCTTCGCTCAGCTCAGCTTCCCGGCTTGCCATCACATGGGGCATACCCACGTTTTCGAACACCCGGTTGTTGTAACCGAAGGGACGGGACTCGTCTTCGTAGAAGTTGATCAGGTAAGAATACACCCAATCCTCTGAACGATAGCGGGTCACCATGGTGAGATCCGGCGGCGCATTGCCGAACCAGGCCTTGGCATCTTCCGGGTCCATGGCAGTACGCATTTGATCACCCACCTTGTCGGTGGTGAAATTCAGCTTTTCCTGCACCAGTTCTTCCGGAATCTCCAGATCCTCAGCCAGGCGGCTGTAACGCTGGTACTGCAGACCATGACAGCCCATGCAGTAGTTTACAAACAGCTTGGCACCATTCTGCAGGCTTACCTTGTCCTGCAGATTCACCGGTGCCGGCACTTCGTACTCACTCTTGCCACCACCGGCCGCGAAGGCAACCAACGGCAGGCAGCTGAAAAGAACGACCGCTAATTTCTTCATCAGTGACCCCCCGTTACCCGTTCCGGAACCGGCTTGGATTTTTCGAATTTGTGAACAAACGGCATGATCAGCAGGAAGTAGCTGAAGTAATACACCGTACCGAACTGCGCCAGCATGGTCTTACCCGGCGTTGCCGGCTGAGTCCCCAGATAGCCCAGAATCAGGAAGTCCACCACAAAGATCGCCATGAACAGTTTGCTCAACCAGCCGCGATAGCGGATGGAGCGAACCGGGTGGCGATCCAGCCAGGGGATCACGAACAGGATCACGATAGCGCCACCCATGGCAACCAGACCCCAGGCCTTGGAAGACATGATGATATCCAGGGTCGTGGCACGCAGCATGGCGTAGTACGGACCGTAGTACCATACCGGAGCAATGTGATCCGGGGTCTTCAGCGGGTTGGCCGGCTCGAAGTTCGGCTTCTCCAGCAGGTAACCCCCGCCATCCGGGAAGAAGAAGATCACCACGGCAAAGATCATCAGGAACACGATCACGCCCGGCAGGTCTTTCACGGTGTAGTAAGGGTGGAACGGAATACCGTCAACCGGGATACCGTTTTCGTCCTTGTTCTGCTTGATTTCCACACCATCCGGGTTGTTGGAACCCACTTCGTGCAGTGCCAGGATATGCAGTACCACCAGCGCCAGCAGCACGATGGGGATAGCCACCACGTGCAGGGCGAAGAACTTGTTCACCGTCGCCGTGGACAGCAGATAATCACCACGCACCCAGGTGGTCAGGCCTTCGCCGATTTCCTTCGCTTCTGCAGCACTGATAAACGGCAGCAGGTCAAAGGGAATGGCGCCCGCCAGGGAAATGATCACCTGAGCCCCCCAGTAGGACATGTTGCCCCAGGGCAGCACATAGCCCAGGAAGCCTTCTGCCATCAACGCCAGGTAGATCAGCATGCCGAAGATCCACACCAGCTCCCGCGGCGGCTTGTAGGAACCGTACATCAGGCCGCGGAACATGTGGATATAGACCACAGCGAAGAAGGCGGACGCCCCCACCGCATGCATGTAGCGAATCAACCAGCCCCACTCCACATCACGCATGATGTATTCCACCGAGGCAAAACCTTCGCTGGGGGAGTAGAACATGGTCAGCCAGATACCGGTGAGCAGCTGGTTAATCAGCACCACCAGAGACAGCACACCGAAGTAGTACCAGAAGTTGAAGTTCTTCGGGGCGTAGTATTCGGACATGTGGCGCTTGTAAGCGTCCACCACGGGCAGACGGGCATCTACCCAGTCGACAACACGATTCACCATTCCCATCATGCCTCGGTCTCCCCTTCTTCAGAACCCACAATGATGACACCTTCGCTCAGATAGGAGTGCGGCGGCACCACCAGGTTAGTGGGTGCGGGTACGCTCTTGTAGACGCGACCGGCCAGATCAAACTTGGAACCGTGGCAGGGGCAGAAGAAGCCGCCATGCTCCAGCTCCACTGTGGGCTCGTCCTCGTATAACGGCGAACACCCCAGATGCGTACAGGTGCCAATCAGTACCAGCAGCTCTTTCTTGATCGAGCGCCACTCGTTCTGGGCATAGGCAGGCTGCTGGTCCGCTTCGGACGCAGGGTCACGAAGCTTGTCTTCCAGCTGCGACAAGGTTTGCAGCATATCGTCGGTACGGCGCACCACCCAAACGGGCTGGCCTCGCCATTCCTCAACCACACGCTGACCGGGCTCCAGCTTGCCAACATCCACGGTTACCGGCGCACCGGCATTCTTGGCTTTGGCACTGGGCTGCCAGGATTTCACAAAAGGAACAGCCGCGCCAACTGCACCTGCGGCACCAATAGCCGAGGTCAAGCCGATCAAGAAGGTGCGGCGGCTGGTATTAACGCCGTCGTTGCTCATTCAGTTATTCTCCCCTTGGATCCCACGCTCGGGAATAGTCCGAGACTCGAGGTACTACCTCGCGCTCCGGGCGGAGTAAGGCGGCGCAAATGGTAAAGAAAAAGCCCACACCTGACAACCGGTTATTCCCCGGCCAGAGTCGCTAAACGCCTGATTTGAACACAAAAAAGCCCAGCATTGCTGGGCTTTTTTGTGAACAGCTGTTGTAAAGCTTAACGCTTGGAGAACTGCGGACGACGACGCGCCTTGCGCAGACCCACTTTTTTACGCTCAACTTCACGGGCGTCACGGGTCACGTAACCGGCGCGACGCAGCTGACCACGCAGCTCACCGTCGTATTCCATCAGTGCACGGGTGATACCGTGACGGATGGCGCCAGCCTGGCCGTTGTTGCCGCCACCGCTGACCGTAACCAGTACGTCAAACTTGTCGCTCACTTCGATCAGTTCCAGCGGCTGACGAACAACCATCTGGTTGGTTTTACGACCAAAGTACACATCCAGCGGACGGCCATTGACAGAAATCTTGCCGCTGCCCGGACGCAGAAAAACGCGAGCGGAAGAGGTCTTGCGGCGACCGGTTCCGTAGTTGGTTTCTACAGTTGCCATCAATTAACCCCTTAAATTTCCAGCTGCTGCGGCTGCTGAGCGGTATGCGGATGCTCAGTGCCTGCGTAAACTTTCAGTTTGCGGAACATGGCGCGACCCAGGGGGTTACGCGGCAGCATGCCCTTCACCGCCTTCTCAATGATCATTTCAGGCTTTTCGGCCTGCAGAGTGGAGAAGTTGGCTTCTTTCAGGCCACCCGGATAACCGGTGTGACGGTAGTACATCTTGTCATTTGCCTTGTTACCGGTAACGGCCACTTTATCGGCATTGACTACGACGATGTAATCACCGGTATCGACGTGTGGAGTAAACTCCGGCTTGTGTTTACCGCGCAGACGGCTGGCGACTTCGGTCGCCAACCGACCCAGCGTTTTGCCGGAGGCGTCTACCACATACCAGTCGCGCTTTACGCTTTCCGGTTTTGCGCTGTAGGTCTTCATGGAATTCTGCCCTAAATTCAATATGTTACGGGTAGCAAACACCCGCCGGCGACAGTTCCGCCGGGCAAGAGAGCGCGAATTCTACCCAAGCCCCCCTCAGAACACAAGCGGTTCAGGGGCTTTTGTTGAGATGACATTAACGACCTGATCGCAGGTCGGTTCCCACCATTGTGCGCTGACAAACAGCATGGTGAGATGAGCGGCCATTCTACCCGTGCCTACCGGCCCCCTTGCAAGGATAAGGAGTACACCATGGAATATCGCCGTCTTGGACGCACCGACCTGAAGGTCAGCAGTCTGTGTCTGGGAACCATGACCTGGGGAAGCCAGAACACTGCCGAAGAGGGTCATGCCCAGATGGACATGGCGCTGGACCACGGCATCAATTTTTTTGATACCGCCGAGATGTATGCCGTGCCGGCCAGCCCGGTGACCTCATTCCGCACCGAAACCATCATCGGCGACTGGTTTGCCCGCACCGGCCATCGGGACAAGGTGATCCTGGCCACCAAGGCCGCCGGCCCGGGCGACTATGTGAAGCATATCCGCGGCGGCCCCCGTTTCAGTGCGCAGAGCCTGCAAAGTGCCGTGGAAGGGAGCCTGAAGCGCCTGCAGACCGAAGTCATCGACCTGTACCAGCTCCACTGGCCGGAGCGCACCACCAACTACTTTGGCCGGCTGGGCTACAAGCACCGGGACGGGGAGGACGGTATTGCCATCAGCGACACGGTGGCCGCCCTCAAGCAATTGGTGGATGCCGGCAAGATCCGCCATTGGGGCCTCTCCAATGAAACCCCCTGGGGCACCATGACCTTTCTACGCGAAGCCGAAAAAGTCGGTCTGGCGCCACCGGTGAGCATCCAGAACCCCTACTCCCTGCTGAACCGCAGCTTTGAAGTGGGCCTGGCGGAAATCGCCCATCGCGAGCACGTCGGCTTACTGGCCTACTCTCCCCTGGCTTTTGGCATGCTGACCGGGAAATACCGCAACAACCAGTGGCCGAAGGGGGCCCGGCTCACCGAGGTCAAACAATTCAGCCGCTATACCAACGATCAGGCCAGCGCCGCCACCGAGGCCTACTGCCAGCTGGCAGAGCAGCGCGGCCTCAGCCCCACCCAGCTGGCCCTGCAGTTCGTCACCACCCGCCCCTTTGTCACCAGCAATATTATTGGTGCCACCAGCCTGTCCCAGCTGGAAGAAAACCTGAAAAGTGTCGATCTGCCCTGGGACCGGGAGCTGGAAAAAGCGCTCGATGCCATCCATACCCGCTTCCCTTACCCGGCGCCCTGATACCAGGCAACCCTCCGCGTCCAATTCGTGGACGCGGAGTTTCACGCCTGAAGGCCTTAATACACCTCCACTGTAGGAGTTCCCATCCTGGGGACGAACCGAGCGCAGCGAGGCAACAGCGGTTTCAAAAACCCTGTTCTTCCAGAAACCTGTCGAGCGCTGACATCCCTGATCGCCCTGCGGGCGATTTCCACGCTAGCGCGTGGTTCGCGCCTCGAGAGCCGCTCCTACAGCGAAGCCACAACCCTCTCCCAGCTAACGAATAACCATTGACGATACAGCATCAGCCATGCCAATGTTAACGCCGTTAACTTCGGCAAACGAGAAATCATGGCACGCACGGCATACCACCATGGCGATCTATCCCAGCAGGCCCACCAGCAGGCCCTGGCGACCCTGCGTGAGCAAGGCGACGGCGCCATCAGCCTGCGCGCCCTGGCCAGGCAGCTTGGCGTCAGCGCGCCGGCGCTCTACCGCCACTATGCCGACCGGGAAAGTCTTCTGGCCGAACTGGCCATCAGCGGCTTCCAGGCCCTGCGTCAGCGGCTATTGGCGGTGAACCAGCAGGACAGCCGCAAGGCCCTCATCGGTATCGGCCTGGCCTACGTGGCCTTCGCTCGCGACGAGCCCAATCTGTACCGACTCATGTTCGGCGGGCGAGTGTTGCCGCGTGGCGCCCACCCGCGACTGGATCAGGCCGGACTGGCCGCCTTCCAGGTACTGGAAGACACCGTGGCAAACGGCCAGCAGCGGGGTTATCTGAAAGCAGCCCCCCTGTCCTTGCTCACCGCCGCCGCCTGGTCCCTGGTACACGGACTGTCGCAACTGACCATCGACGGGCATCTGCCCGGCCCTGATAGCGAACCGCAACTGGCCGCAGGCATCACCGCCCTGCTGCTGGACGGCAGCGTTGAACGGACTACCAACAAGGAACCCAGCCCATGAGCAGCCCCACACCCAGTACCCTGCGCGTTGGTCGACGTTACCGGGCCAACCGCCTGGAAGGCCCCTATGACGCCATCGTCATCGGCTCCGGTATTGGCGGCCTGACCGCCGCCGCCTGCCTGAGCAAAATGGGCAAGAAGGTAATCGTGCTTGAACAGCACTACACCGCCGGCGGCTTCACCCACAGCTATGACCGCAATGGCTACGAATGGGATGTGGGGGTCCACTACATCGGCGACATGGGCGCCAAACACACCCTGGCCCGCCGCCTGTTTGACTATGTTACCGACGGCCAACTGCAATGGGCGGCCATGGACGATCACTATGACCGACTCTTTATCGGCGATCGCCAGATCGATCTGGTCGCCGGGCCCGAGGCTTTTGCCAAGGAACTGAAAAGCCAGTTTCCCGGTGAGGAGCAGGCCATCGACAGCTATCTGGATTATCTCTCCCGGGTGGCAAAGGCCATGCCCGGTGTCACCCTGGCCAAGGTACTGCCGAACCTGATGGCCGGCCCGTTCCGGTATCTGGCCCGCCGCAAGGCCCCCGACTTTCTCAACCGCACTACCCGGGAAGTACTGGAAACCCTCACCGGCAACCAGGAATTGATCGCTGCCCTGACCGGCCAGTGGGGCGACAACGGCCTGGTGCCCGATGACTCCAGCTTTATCATCCACGCCCTGATCGCCCGACATTATCTCTATGGTGGCTACTATCCGGTGGGCGGCGCCTCGGAAATGGCCAAGACCATTATCCCGGTGATCCAGCAAGGCGGCGGCGATGTGTTCACCTATGCGGACGTGAAGGAAATCCTGATCGAAAACGGCAAGGCCGTGGGGGTGCGCATGGCCGACGGCCAGGCCATCCACGCCCCCGCCGTGATCAGCAACGCCGGCGTCTTCAATACCTTCGGGCCACTGCTGCCGAATAACGCGCCCCACAAGGCGTTCTACCAGAACAAACTGGGGCAGGTGCAACGCTCCATGGCCAGCGTCTGCCTGTATATTGGCCTCCAGGACACGGCGGAGAACCTGGCGCTGCCGAAAACCAACTTCTGGATCTACCCGGGTGCAGATTACCGTGGCCAGGTTGAGAATTTTCTCGCCGCCCCGGACAGCCACGATATTCCGCTCACCTATATCTCCTTTCCCTCCGCCAAGGATCCCAGCTTCGCGGAGCGCTACCCGGGCCGGGCCACTATCGAGATCGTGGCACCGGGGCCATTCGAGTGGTATCAGGACTGGGCGGACCAGCCCTGGGGTAAACGCGGGCAGGATTACGAGGCAAAGAAGGACGCCTATGCCCAGCGTCTGCTGGAAAAGCTCTACGAAAAGATGCCCCATTTACGAGGCAAGGTGGATTACTACGAACTGTCCACGCCCTTGTCCACGGACTATTTCTGCCGCTACAGCACCGGCGAGATCTACGGACTGGACCACACGCCAGAACGGTTTGAGCAGGACTGGCTGAAACCGAAGACCCGCCTCCCGGGCCTCTACCTGACCGGCCAGGACATCATGACCTGCGGCGTGGTTGGCGCCATGATCGGCGGCCTGCTCACCACCGTTGCCGTGAGCGGCCTGAAAGGCCTGCCGCTGGCCAAGAAAATGTTTGTGGGGTAACCCATGCACCTGCCCTTCTGGCTCAGTATCACCCTGCTCGCACCGCTGCTGCTCTGGCAGGGAAAACAAACCCGCCGCACCACCCCACGCTTGCCGGAGGCCCACGGCGACCCGCACGGCCAGTACGGTGACGGGGAGCCTGCATGGCAACTGCTGGTGCTCGGCGAATCCACTGCTGCCGGGGTAGGCGTAACGCATCATCAAGATGGCCTGGCCAGCCAGCTGGCCCGGCAATTACATCAACAAAGCCGGCGCACCATTGGCTGGCGCAGCCATGGCATTAACGGTATTCGCCTGCAGGCCCTGCAGGACCACCTGAAGACCATCCAACTGGCGCCGGCAGATGCCATCCTGCTCAGCATGGGCGTCAATGACACCACCGGGCTGACACCCAGGCGCCGTTACCGTCAACAGCTGTTGGCCCTGGGCGCGCAACTGCCTGGCCCCTTGTTCCTGCTTAGCGTACCGCCCATGCACCGTTTTACCGCCCTGCCCACGCCCCTGCGGCAGCTACTGGGCTGGCGGGCCAGACAACTGGATGCCATTCAGCGGAAGCTGGCCGCGGAGCAGCCCGATGATTTTATCTATCTGGGCTACCCGGCAATGACGGATCCGACCCTGCTGGCCGAAGACGGCTATCACCCGGGCATCACGGGATACCAGGCCATGGCCACCGCGCTGGCGCCAGCACTGACGGCGAGACTGCAGACGGCGAAGTAGAGCAGATTCCGCGTGATGGACGAACATAAAAAAAGGCCCTGCTTGCAGGGCCTTTTTGGGTGGGACGAAGCTAGCGATCAGAAGCGGTAGCTCAGCTGCGCGCCGATCACATCCGCATCCAGTTCGTAGGTGCCTTTCAGCGGTACGCCTTTGTCCGCCCGGTTGATATCCGCATCTTCCACAAAGATATGCGCATAACCCACGTCGATGGTCATGTTCTCCACCGGCGTGAAGCCCGCACCCAGGGTCAACCAGACCCGGTCAGAATCCGGAGAGATGGCTGAGCGGTTATCCGTACCCTGAGTGGACTCCTCCTGCGCCACACCGGCACGCAGTACCGTGGTGTCATTCATGGCGTGACGAACACCCAGGGAGTAACGGACAGTGTTTTCCCAATCGAAGGTTTCCACTGCGGGGTTCGGGAGCGGAGCGGGACCAGCATGATCAATTTCCAGCTTGTCCAGACTGCTCCACTCCATCCACTCAACACCCATCAGGATCTGGGTGCGATCAGACAGATCACCCGCATAGGAAAGCTGCAGGGAAGCTGGCAGATCTACGGATGTTTCACCTTCGTAGGTTCCTGCCAGGGGACCCGCAACCACCGGGTTAAAAGTGATATCACCTTCCACGTCATAATCAATCTTGGAGCGGTATGCGACACCGAAATGGTTGTTGTCATCCGGGCTATAGGTCAGCCCCAGGTTCCAGCCATAACTATCATCGTCACCTTCCAGTCGTGTTCCGGCATTACGAATATCGGCATCAAGACGCTGATAGCTGACACCTACACCCACATTCAGGTTATCTGTCACCTGAATACCCAGAGACGGATTCACGTTGTAAGTTTTCAGGTCTGACTCGGTTGCGTAAAAATCACCGCTACCAGTGCCCAAGGGGCTGATGGCATTACCCCAGTTGTCTTCATACTCGATTTTGGTACCAAAGGGAGCATTCACCCCCAAACCAAAGGTCATCATGTCGCTGATCGGCACAGCCATGAAAAGACTGCCCACGAATGGCTCCACATCATCAAAGTCTCCCGGTGCATTTCCAAAAGGCGTTGTGGAAGCATCGCCTTTGAAAGTGGTATCAATCCACACCTGATGAACTGCAGCAGAAAGCTCTGCCTGCTTCAGCCCCGCCAGAGTAGCCGGGTTGTACCATTGGTTAGAGGCGTTCTCGCTCAGTACACCGGCACCGGCGTAAGCGGTACCCAGAGCGGACACGGATTGGTAGGACACAGAAAAGCCACTTGCCGCCGCATGCCCGGCAACCAGGCTCAATGCGGAACCGACAAGTACGGCACCTGTTTTTTTCATGATTTCTCTCCCTCTTCCTCGCAAAGTAATGCTGTCGTTATAAGTAAAAGATCAGCAGCCCACTTATACACAATAGGCCATGATACAAGCAAGGAATCGCGTTCAGTCAGGCTTTCACGTCAGCAGGGAGAAGAAAAAAGGGCAGCGAACGCTGCCCTTTCTTTTTTTACAATCACACGACCGGTTTCAGTCCGCCAGAACGGCCTTGGCAATGATCGTTTTCATGATTTCATTGGTGCCGCCATAGATCCGCTGCACCCGTGAATCGGCAAACATGCGCGCTACCGGATACTCCCACATATAGCCGTATCCACCGTGCAATTGCACGCATTCGTCAATTACCTCGCACTGCAGATCGGTAATGTAATACTTGGCGGCCGCCGCGGTGGGGATGTCCAGTTCCTTTTTCAGATGCAGTTCCAGGCAGCGGTCCACATAGGCGCGGGCCACTTCCAGTTTGGTGTGCATCTCGGCAATTTTGAACTGGGTGTTCTGAAAAGCAGCCACCGGCTTACCAAAAGCTTTACGTTCTTTTACATAGTTGATGGTATGTTCCAGGGCCGCTTCCGCCATTGCCAGACCACCAATGGCGATGCCCAAGCGCTCCTGCGGCAGTTCCTGCATCAGGTAGATAAAGCCCATGCCCTCTTCACCCAGCAGGTTTTCGGCTGGCACCTTCACGTCCTGGAAGAACAATTCGGAGGTATCCTGGGCTTTCATGCCCACTTTCTTCAGGTTGGTGCCCTTCTCGAAACCTTCGGAATCGGTTTCCACCACAAACAGGCTGATACCCTTGGCGCCCTTGGACGGATCCGTCTTTGCCACGACGATCACGATATCCGCGTTCTGGCCATTGGTAATAAAGGTTTTGGAGCCGTTCAGGATGTAGTGGTCGCCCTCTTTGACCGCAGAGGTCTTCACGCCCTGCAGATCCGAACCGGCACCCGGCTCGGTCATGGCGATGGCACCGATCATTTCACCGGTGACCATTTTCGGCAGGTATTTCTGCTTGAGAACTTCAGAGCCATTGTGCTCGATGTAAGGCGCCACGATTTCCGTGTGCAGCCCCCAGCCAATGCCGGTCAGACCCAGCCGGGACACTTCCTCGCCAATCACCACACTATAGAGAAAATCGGCCCCGATACCGCCGTACTCCTCACTCACCATGGGGCACAGAAAACCCTGCTCACCCGCTTTGAGCCATACCTCTTTGGGAACAACACCGGTTTGCTCCCACTCTTCGTGATGAGGTACTGCCTCATTTTCGAGGAATTTGCGCACGGTTGCGCGGAAGGTCTCATGGTCGGAACTGAACAGCGTACGGGGAATCATGATGCTCTCCGGAGTCAGGTTATCAGGGGTAGCCCCGATACCGGGCTCGGCCGGGGCACAGAATGACGCATTCTGTGCACTGGTGCTGCCAGCGGGCAATGACCGAAATGTTCACCACCAGACCGTGATGACAATTCCGGCCAATGACGACTTGCTCTCAGGCCCGGTGCTCACGCCCCAGATACTCGGAGGACTGCATTTCCTGAAGACGGGAACGGGTGCGCTCGAATTCGAAGTCAAGGCGCCCACCGGCATAGAGATCTTCGATGGGCACTTCTGCGGTAACCACCAGCTTCACCGCCCGGTCGTAGAACTCGTCCACAAGGTTGATGAAACGCCGGGCCATGTCATCCTTGCCGGCCCCCATCTGCTCCACATTGGAGACCAGTACGGTATGAAACTCCCGCGCCACTTCGATGTAATCGGTCTGGCTACGCGGACCATCACAGAGGGCCTTGAATTCAAACCACACCACATCATCCGCGCACATGACCGAGGGAATCTTGCGCCCCTCGATCAGCACGTTGCCGTGATCACGATGCCGGGAATGATCCGGTTCCAGGGTACGGAAACGTTCGCGGAGAAATTCATCCGCCGCCTTGCCCAACGGACAATGGTACAGCTCGGCCTGTTCCAGTAGCCGCAGACGGTAGTCATTGCCGCCATCCACGTTGAGGACCTTGGTGTACTGCTTGAGCAGATCGATGGCCGGCAGGAAACGCGCCCGTTGCAGGCCGTCCTTATAAAGACCATCAGGCTCGATGTTGGAGGTGGCGACCAGGGTCACGCCATTGGCGAACAACTCCCCCATCAGCCCGGCCAGAATCATGGCATCGGTGATGTCAGTGACGAAGAATTCATCAAAGCACAGCACCCGGGACTGGCTGGCGAACTTGCGGGCAATGCTCACCAGCGGATTCTTCTCCCCCTGGCGCTCTCGCATTTCCCGGTGCACCTTCTGCATGAAGCGGTGAAAGTGCATGCGACGCTTTTCCTTGAACGGCAGCGCCTGAAAAAACACATCCATCAGGTAGGTCTTGCCGCGACCGACGCCTCCCCACATGTACAGGCCGGTAAGCGCGCGGGGCTTGCGAAAACGTGACAACAAGCCACCGCCAGCCGGCTCTGCCAGCAAGCGGTGATACAGCGCATCCAGTTCTTCCACCGCCCTTTGCTGGGCCGGGTCCTGGAAAAAGTCGTCACTCTGGAGATCGGCTTGGTACTGTTCAAGAGGCGTCATGGGACTCGGGGCCTGCTGCTCGGACGGGGCAATGTAGCGTCGCAAGGACTGGCTGACAACATCAGGCAGGCAAATGGCTGGCGGCAGCCTGTTTCAGCTCCACCAGTTTGCCATGGAAGAAATGCCCGCAATCCGGGAAACGGATCAGATCCGGCGCCAGCGGCGTGGCGTCAACCCAACGAAACACCTGCTCCGCCGGCACCACTTCATCATCCTCACCCTGGACCACGGTCACCGGGCAGCCGGTCTGTTCGATCTCATCAAAGGGGTAATGGTGGACGGGAGGCGCCACCAGCAGCAACTCCCGGGCCGGCATACCATTGGCCTTGAGAATTTCTGCTCCGCGGGCGGCCACAAAACTGCCGAAGGAGAACCCGGCCAACCACAGGGGCAGATCGGGCCAGGCATGGGTCAGCCAGCTGTGTATGGCCAGCAGGTCTTCGGTTTCCCCGATGCCATCGCTATAGGCTCCCTGGCTTTCACCAACGCCGCGGAAGTTGAACCGCACCACCACAGCCCCCTGGTCTCGGGCCAGACGGCTCAGGCTGGTCACCACCTTGTTGTCCATGGTGCCACCAAAGAGGGGATGCGGGTGGCAGATAATGGCGACGAACGACGGCGTTTCACTGCCCTGCTCCACCACGGCCTCCAGATTGCCCGCCGGACCGGAGAGACTTTGTCGCTGTTGTGCTGCCATATTTCACCCCTGTCGCATTTCTTGCCCTGCCGACCCGCTGCTGCCCCCGGACGCAAAACCCTACGCCGCATCAAGGACATCAAAAGTATCAACAGTCCCTTACACCTTGGAGCCTATCCAGGGTCTCTTCACAACCGCGCCGTAGTCCTTCCTTAACCTGTAAAGCGGGTCGCCAGCTCGTGATGGCGATTGTGTAGTGTAGTCATTCTACATGAACGAGCGCCGTCGCGGGCTGGCGGCACTCTCCACCTGAAAAGAATGGGCCCGGCCCTTCGGGTTGCCGCTAAAAATGGCCCCATGCTGTGTTATGAACCTTGAACTTGCCCCGTCAGGCCCTGCGGTATCGTGCCCTCTGTGCTCTGCGAGTATTGCCTGGAGCCATTTTTAGCGGCAACGCGGTTGTGAAGAGACCCTGGATAGGCTCTAACCCTTGGCGACCGCCCGGCACTGTGCTGCAATAGCGGGAATTCAGAAGGAGTATGCCATGGATATGCTGACAACTGGGGTGCTGTGCTTCGCCGCCGGCGTGGTAGTGGGCGCAGGATTACTGTTCTGGTTGTTACCGGCACGGCGTCAGGCCGGCCAGCTGATTCGTGACCGTGACGAAGCCCGTCAGGCCCTCAATCACTATCGTGATCAGGTGGATGACCATTTTCTGCATACCGCAGAACTGGTCAACGACATGACCCAGGCCTATCGCTCCGTCCACGAGCACCTTTCCAAAGGTGCCCAGGCCTTGTGTTCAGAAGTGGGTCGCAAACGGGCAGTGGCAAAATCCCTGGACTCTGCCCCGCAGAAAGGCAGTGACGAGCCGGTGGCTCCGCCGCTGGATTATGCCCCCAGCGCCAAGGGCGGCACCCTGGCCGAAGATTTCGGTCTGCGCCAGAAAACCACCGGGCCGTTCAAACCCGTGGACGTGGCGGACAACCCGGTCACCGACAATATCGTGGAGCCTCCCCGCGACTACGCGGAAGGCTGCGACGAGCAGGGCTGCCCACCGCAAGAAAAGAAATGAAACACCGCTGACGACACCACCCCCAAACCAGCGCCAGCGAATTCCTGGCGCTGCCTTGGCACCCCCGGCTCAGGCGCCCCTTTCCTCGTTGGAGCCTTGCTCGCAAGGCGAAAGTCCGAAATCCCGCGACGTGCCTGCGGGTAACCTTCGCTTTGCGAGCAAAGCTCCAACGGCAGGGGGGCATCAACCGTATATTCACGCCCTGCAACCCGGGCTGGTGAAGGGGGCTTATTGAAAGGTCTGCGCCACCCGCATGGGCACAGGCTCCTCTTCCACCACAATCTCCGCCGGCAGTTTCCCGGCCGGGTCACCATCGGCCTGGATCGGCTCATCGGCATTTTCGCAGCGAATCTCCACCCGCTGGGCACGCAGGCTGGCCACACCATCCACCCGCTCCATGCGCCCCAGCAACAGCGCGGCGAGACAGCGCAACAGGAAGCTGACGCCCGGCTTCTGGAACAGCAATACCTGCACCTGGGGCCGGAGAATATTGGCCTCACGGCTGAGCACAAAGCTGCCGCCATAGTGGCGGCCGTTAGTGACGATGGCAGAAAAACAATCCAGCGGCCGGCCATCGACCATGACCCGGTAATGGCGCTGACCGTAACGGCGAATCTGGGCAAGCATGGACTGGACATAGGCCAGCTTGCCGAACCGTTCCTTCACCGACAGGTTCACCCCATCCACCACCCAGGCGTCGTAGCCGATGCCGCACATCATGATAAAACGGCGCCCGTTGAGCCGGGCCGGGGTGACCGGCACATTTTTGCCATTGACCACGATCCTGGCCGCCTGCTCCGGCTGTTTGGGCAGCTGCAGCTCCTTTGCCAATACATTGGCGGTTCCGGTGGCAAACACCCCCAGGGACACTCCGGGAGCCAGACCATTGAGGACTTCGTTGGTGGTGCCATCACCGCCCACCGCCACCACGCAATCGCCCTGATTTTCCAGGGCCTGCAGATACGCGGCGGCATCACCCGGCCCTCGCGTGTGGTAGAGACGCACTCGCGCGTCCAGTTTCTCCAGCTCCGCCACAAAACGGCACAGCAGGGTCTCCCGGCCACCCCCGGCGGTCGGGTTGTATACAACAGTAATCTTCATGGGATCAGGGTGTTCCTCGTACTGCTCAGGCCGGGTTATCGATGTCGATAAAGATATGTTCCACACCGAACTGCTCATTGAGCCACTGGCCCAGGGCCTGTACCCCATAGCGTTCGGTGGCATGGTGACCAAAGGCAAAATAGTGCATGCCGGTTTCCCGGGCAAAGTGGGTGGTGGGCTCGGAAATCTCGCCGCTCAGGTAGGCATCCATCCCCCGGGTCTGGGCCTTGTCGATAAAGCCCTGGGCGCCACCGGTACACCAGCCGATGGTTTCAATCTCATCGCCCGGGTCGCCCACATGCAACGGGGTGCGTCCCAACACGGCTTCCGCGTGGGCAGCGAACTCCGCCGCCGACATGGGGCTGTCGAGCCGCCCCACATTGCCGATCGGCCGCGGCGCATCATCCAGTCCACCCTCCACAGTGAACCCCAGACGCCGGGCAAGCTGGGCGTTATTGCCCAGGGTCGGGTGGGCATCCAGGGGAAGGTGATAGGCAAACAGATTGATATCGTGGCGCAGCAAGGTCTGCAGGCGCTGCTTTTTCATGCCGCGAACCCGCTGATCCTCACCTTTCCAGAAATAACCATGGTGAACCAGAATGGCATCCGCTTCTTCCACGATCGCCGCATCGATCAGGGCCTGGCAGGCGGTGACCCCGCTGACCACACGGCGGATCTGTTCGCGGCCTTCCACCTGCAATCCATTGGGACAGTAGTCCTGAAAGTGATCCGCAGCCAGCTCCTGGTCGAGCAAGGTCAGCATGTAATCGCGCTTGAGCATGACACCTACCGGGCAATGATCTGATAATATTGCGCGCAGTTTACCTATCCAGACCCGGGCTTGTCTCGTTCGTCCCCGTCCCGGTGGCGGGCGAAAGGCAATGGCACGGGCCAAAGCAAGCGCATGGGGGCATTGTCGGTGATCAGAGCCTTTCGTTTTTTTGCCGGACCGATTCTGGCGGGGCTGGCCGTGGGCCTGGCCGTGCTGTGGTGGTATGAGTGGGGTCCGAACGCTCGCCCCGGGCGCTACGACAGCGGCACCGCCAGTTATGCCGGCGCCGTCAACCATGCGGCTCCGGCAGTGGTCAATATTTACACCACACAAATCCTCACCAGCGATGACGTGCCGGAAGACCCGCTGTTTAACCGCTTTATGGAAGAACCCCGCCGGGAACGGGCCCTGAACAGCCTGGGTTCCGGGGTTATCGTGGACGACGAGGGCTACATCCTTACCAGCTATCACGTGATCCGCGACGCAGACGAAATCCTGGTGGCCCTGCGTGACGGCCGCGATGCCCCGGCCCGGGTGGTGGGCACGGACCCGGAGACCGACCTGGCCCTGCTTCATGTGGCACTGGAAAACCTGCCGGAAGTGGAACTCAACGGTAACGGACCGGTGCAGGTGGGCGATGTGGTGCTGGCCATCGGCAATCCCCTTGGCGTAGGGCAGACCGTTTCCATGGGGATTGTCAGTGCCACCGGGCGCAGCCATCTGGGCATTGCCACTTTCGAGAATTTCATCCAGACCGACGCGGCCATCAACCGCGGCAACTCCGGCGGCGCCCTGATTGATACCCGTGGCCACCTGATCGGCATCAACACCGCCATCCTCTCCGCTGACGGCAGCTGGCAGGGCATCGGTTTTGCCACCCCGGCCTCCATCGCCCGGGAAGTGATGCGTGACCTGATCGACCATGGCCGGGTGATTCGTGGTTATCTGGGGGTTACCGTGCAGGATATTACCCCGTCCCTGGCCGAGACCTTCGGCATGGACGAAGTGCGCGGTGGTGTGATCACGGAAGTGGTCATCGACAGCCCCGCCCACAAGGGTGGCCTGCAGCCCGGCGACGTACTGGTGGGCATCGACGGCACCGCCATGGCCGACGGCTACGAAGCCATGAACCGCATTGCCGGCATGAAGCCAGAGCAGAAAGTCAGTCTGAACATCGTCCGTAACCGCCAACCGCTGACCGTAGATGTGGTGATTGGTACACGGCCGCCGGCAGAAACGGAATAAAGCAGTTAACAGTGAATAGTTAATAGTGAACAGTGCGCGTGAGCGCTTATCTGTCTCTGAAACGCAAGAGGCCGCGCCCAAGCGATGGGCGCGGCCTCTTGCGTTTCAAGTCAACCCAGCGGGCTGTCGCGCCGCTGTTAACTATTCACTGTTAACTGTTAACTGCCTTCAAAGCCCTTCCACCCCACTCAAACTTTCCCCTGCCGGATAACGAATCTCAAAGCCCTGCTTGAAGCGTTCTTCGCCCCCCGCGGGAAGAGTGAATTGCCAGCGTTGCAGGCCTTTCACATCATCCACATCCTGTGCATCCGCGGCCTTGCCCTTGGCGGTAACGGTAATATCGTCGTTGCCGGCCACGGGGAGGCGATCCAGCAGGTTTACCGTGATCGGCTTGTCGTAATGGGAAAGGAGGGTGATGTTCTTGATCGCCGACAGGGTACTTTCCTTGCTGATCAGACCGGTTTCCCCTTCCCGGGAAGGCTCCCGGGTCACGGTAATCTGAAGGCGCGGATCGTCGCCAAAGCTCATTTTCACCTTTTCACCCTGCTTGATACTTTGCTGGCGGTGGTAGCGGGTCAGACGCTGACCATCACGCAGCAGGGTGACACTGCCCGCCAGCCAGGGAAGCGGGCTGGTATTGTCCCACTCCCCCACCAGCAGCACTGCGGGCTGCTGCCACAGGTAACTTTCCCGGCTCAGGGTTACCGGTAATTCCGCCTGTTGGTAGGAAACCCGGGCACTGGCATCACCACTGGCCAGGGACAACGGCGCGGAAAGCGGTACCCGCATATCAAAGCCATGTGCCACAGGAGCCGCCACCGGCATGCCGCTGAAGCTCTCTGCCATATCAGCTTGATACGCCGCCGGCTCCGCCATCACCGCCCGCAATGATTGCTTTCGCATCTCCGGCTGAGGGGCTGCCAACCGTACAATCCAGGGCGTCGGATCGGGCAGGTGGCGATAACCGGCCGGCACCAGACCCAGGGTAGCGCGGACATTCTGCCAGTCCTCACCGGTCCGGTTATGGATCAGGGCAATGCCGGTCACCGCCACGTTTTCATTGCGGCTGTTCAGATCCACCCGCAGCTGATTCTGCCAGCCCGCCTGGCGGGTAAAGTACTTTAGCTCAACCTTCGCCGTTGACGGTTTGTTAGCGCTGACGGTGAGAACCAGTTCGCGGCTGCGGGTTTGTCCTTGCCCCAACTGCTGGCGTTCCTGGCGCAGGGCGTCCAGTTTCTGTTGCTGGTTGTGACGTACCACTGCCCGCTGGTTGATGGCCGCCTGCCGCTGTTCCACCGCCTTGCCGATGGACGCCCAGGCGCTGGACCACTTTTCTACCGGCACCTGCGCAAACACCGCTTGCCCCTGGGGAGCCTGCCCCATTAGCGACTGCAGATGGTGAATCTGTTGCTGATCCAATGCATCCGCTGCCTTGGCGGCGGCCATGATCTGCTCCAGTTCGAGGATGGCCGCATCCAACTCGGCCCGCCGGGCTGATACATCGGCTTTGTTGATGGCAAATCCCTGGCGGACACCCTGCAAGCGAGCGCCCTTCACCGTCACCTGCAAGCTGTCCAGATCCAGCTCCGGCAGACCACTGACTACCAGTTGGTGCTCACCAGCGGAGAGGGACTGACTGAGAGTGCGAGTGAGATCGGCCTGGGAGGGGAATAACACCGCCTCGCTCACCGGCGCGGTGAGGTTGAAATCAGCGGCCAAAAGGGACGTGGGCAACAGCGCACAGGCAAGCAGCAACGATCGTTTCATTATTCGGGTCCTTTCCGTTGGACGATACCTGTTAGTACCGCAGGTATTGGGAAAGGTTCAAGCGGGGAGTCTTGCGGCGTTGGTTGGCGCGATCTTCCTGTGCAGAAAAAGATTATTTACCACAGAGAACACAGAGATCACTGAGAAAAAGCCAAATCTCCGGTGGCCCGCGTAGGGTGCACTGAGCCTAAGGCGAACTGCACCGGATGGGTTGGGCAATGGTGCAGTTCGCCTTAGGCTCAGTGCACCCTACGTTACGATCACTGTCCGTAGGAGCGTCGCTGGCGGCGCGATTCCAGAGTCTGAGCAAAACCCGTTTCACCACAGAAAACACAGAAGCCCTTGCTTTTCTCGGTGTGCTCTGTGCCCTCTGCGGTAAAAATCAGATTTGCTGCGGCGGAGATCAGAGCAGGGTGTCCAGCGCGTCGATCAACTCCTGGTTCTGCTCTGCAGTGCCCACGGTAATGCGCAGGTAGTCGGCGATGCGTTCAGGCTTGCCGAAGTGGCGCACGATGATGCCCTGCTCCCGCAGGCCCTGAGCGAGAGACGCACCACTGTGTTGCGGGTGGCGAGTAAAGAGGAAATTGGCCGCCGACGGCAGACTGTCGAAGCCGCGCCGGGAGAGCTGCTCGTTGAGCCAGTCACGCTGGCGGATTACCTGTTCACAGCCCTGCTCGAACCATGCCTGATCCTGGAATGCGGCCACACCGGCGGCAATAGCCAGGCGATCCAGCGGATAGGAATTGAAGCTGTCCTTGATGCGGTTCAGACCATCAATCAGCGCCTCATCGCCCACGGCCAGACCGATACGCAAACCGGCCAGGGAACGGGACTTGGACAGGGTCTGGGTGACCAACAGATTCGGGTAGCGGTTGACCAGGCTGATGGCCGTATCGCCACCGAAGTCGATGTAGGCTTCGTCAATCACCACCAGGGTTTCTGTATTGGCCTGCAGCAGACGCTCGATATCGCTCAGCGGCATTAACTTGCCGGTGGGGGCATTGGGGTTGGGGAAAATAATGCCGCCATTGGGTTTCAGGTAGTCTTCCACATTGATGGACAGCGTCTCGTCCAGCGCTACCGGCTCATAGTCGATCTGGTAGAGGCCGCAATAGACCTTGTAGAAGCTGTAGGTGATGTCCGGAAACAGCAAGGGTTTGTTCTGGCGGAAAAAACCCATGAACAGATGCGCCAGCACCTCGTCGGAACCGTTGCCGACGAACACCTGGGAACGCTGGATAGCATGGCCCTGAGCAGAATAGTAATCGGCAATGGCCTGCTTGAGCTCACCACTGTCCGGATCCGGGTACAGACGCAGGCGCTCGTCCGCTTGCCCACGAATCGCCTCAATCACCTTTGGCGACGGACCCAGGGGGTGCTCATTGGTATTCAACTTCACCAACCTGTCCATCTTCGGCTGCTCGCCGGGAACATAGGGTTCCAGTTGGTGAACGAAGTCGCTCCAGTATTTGCTCATAGTTTTGTCGTCCGAGGTCAGACGTCTGACGCTTTCTTGATTCGGTATTCGGCGCTGCGCGCGTGGGCGGTGAGGCTTTCGCCGCGGGCCAGGGGTGAGGCGATTTTCGCCAGCTCGCTGGCGCCCTCCGGGGAGCAACCGATCAGTGAGCTGCGCTTCTGGAAATCATACACACCCAGGGGGGAAGAAAATCGTGCCGTGGCACTGGTGGGCAACACGTGATTGGGGCCCGCGCAGTAATCACCCAGGGCTTCCGGCGTGTGACGGCCCAGGAAGATGGCACCGGCATGACGAATCTGTTTTGCCCATTGCTCGGCGTCATCAATGGAAAGCTCCAGATGCTCGGAGGCAATGGTATTGGCCAGGGCAATGGCCTGCTCCAGATCCTGCACCTGAATCATGGCGCCGCGATGTTTCATGGACGTACGGATAATGGTTTCCCGCTCCAGAGTCACCGCCAGTTTTTCCATGGACTCGGCCACCTGTTGCAGGAAGTCGCCGTCCGGGCTGACCAGGATGGCCTGGGCTTCCTCGTCATGTTCTGCCTGGGAAAACAGGTCCATGGCGATCCAGTCAGGGTCGGTCTTGCCATCACAGACCACCAGAATTTCCGACGGCCCGGCGATCATGTCGATGCCGACCTTGCCGAATACCTGGCGCTTGGCTTCCGCCACATAGATGTTGCCGGGGCCGACGATCTTGTCCACCGCAGGCACCGTCTCGGTGCCGTAGGCCAGTGCCGCTACCGCCTGGGCGCCCCCCAGGGTGAATAGCTTGTCCACCCCGGCAATGGCCGCCGCCGCCAGCACCATGTCGTTGATTTCGCCATCCGGGGCCGGCGACACCATGATGATTTCACCCACACCTGCCACCTTGGCCGGCAAGGCGTTCATCAGCACCGAGCTGGGATAGGCGGCCTTGCCACCGGGCACGTAGATACCGGCCCGATCCAGCGGTGTCACCTGTTGGCCCAGTAATGTGCCATCCGCTTCCCGGTACTGCCAGGAATCCTGCTTCTGCTTTTCGTGGTAGCGACGCACCCGTTCGGCGGCCGCTTCCAGCGCCTGGCGCTGTTCGGCAGGAATACGCTCCAGGGCTGCCTGCAATTGATCATGCCCCACCACCAGCGCATCCATGGCGGCCACGTCGCGACGGTCAAAACGGTTGGTGTATTCCACCAGCGCCGCATCGCCGCGTTTGGCCACATCACGAAGAATACCGCGCACCCGATCCGCTACTTCCTCGTCCCGCTCTTCGGACCAGGCGGTGAGCGCAGCCAGCTTGGCATCGAAATCCGCGTCTTGGGCGTTAAGCCAGGTGGTTTCCATGGTTGGCACCGTAGTCAAAGTCACAATCTGTTTTTACCACAAAGGGCACAGGATTCAGTGAGGAGAAGGCGGGTCTTTTTCTATCACCAAGATCAACAACGCCTGTCGCAACGCCCCATCGACCAATGGGCGGTTATTCTCGCGCGCATTGTGACCACTGTGGTGAAAGGTGTTAGCCCGCCTTGCGAGCCGCCACCGCCTCGGCCAGCTGATCCAGGATTCCCTGAATATCCCCGTGACGGGTTTTCATGCTGGCGCGGTTGACGATCACCCGGGTGGAGATATGGGCAATCAGCTCGGTGGGCTCCAGGCCATTGGCGCGCAGGGTGTTGCCGGTGTCCACGATATCCACAATGCGGTCGGCCAGGCCCACCAGCGGGGCCAGTTCCATGGCACCGTAGAGCTTGATCACTTCCGCCTGTTTGCCCTGCTGGGCATAGTAGGCCTTGGCCACGTTGACGAACTTGGTGGCCACACGCAGGCGACTGCCTACTTCCGGAGCATCCTTCACCGCCGCCACCATCAACTTGCAGCGGGCGATATCCAGATCCAGAGGCTCGAACACACCATCAGCGCCGTGCTCCATGAGCACATCCTTGCCGGCCACACCGATATCCGCCGCGCCGTGCTGCACATAGGGCGGAACATCCGTGGCGCGGATGATGATGATCTTCACATCGTCGCGGGTGGTGTCGAAGATCAGCTTGCGCGAGGCCTCCGGATCTTCCAGCAGCTCAATGCCCGCCGCTTTCAGCAACGGCAGGGTTTCCTTGAGGATGCGCCCTTTGGACAGGGCGATGGTCAACGGCTTGGTCATTACGACGGTCTTTCCCAATCAGCGCGGAACGCGGCGAATCACCGCACCCAGCGATTGCAGTTTCTCTTCGATGCACTCGTAACCGCGATCAATATGATAGATGCGGTCTACCGTGGTTTCCCCTTCCGCCGCCAGGGCCGCGATCACCAGGGAGGCAGACGCTCGCAGGTCGGTGGCCATCACCGGCGCGCCGGTGAGCTGATCCACACCGCGACAAATAGCGGTATTGCCCTGCACTTCGATATCCGCGCCCATGCGGTTCATTTCCTGCACGTGCATAAAGCGGTTTTCAAAGACGGTTTCCACAATGGTGCCTGTCCCTTCGGCAATCAGGTTCAGGGCCATGAACTGGGCCTGCATGTCCGTGGGCATGGCCGGATACGGGGCGGTTCGCAGCGAGATCGCCTTGGGCCGACGGCCTTCCATGTCCAGCTCGATCCAGTCGTCACCGGTGGTGATTTTGGCACCGGCTTCTTCCAGTTTCTGTAGCACTGCATCGAGGATACCCGGCACCGTGTCCTTGGTCTTGATACGGCCACCGGTAATGGCAGCGGCAATCAGGTAAGTCCCGGTTTCGATACGGTCGGCGATGACTTCATGATGACCGCCGTGGAGACGCTCCACCCCTTCAATGGTGATGGTGTCGGTGCCGGCACCGCGCACCTTGCCACCCATGGTGTTGATGAAGTCGGCCAGATCCACCACTTCCGGTTCCCTGGCGGCATTTTCCAGGTAGGTAGTCCCTTCCGCCAGCGCAGCGGCCATCATCAGGTTTTCGGTGCCGGTGACGGTAACCGTATCCATGACGATGCGGGCACCCTTGAGGCGACCCTCCACGGAGGCATGGACATAGCCGTTCGCCACTTCGATGTCAGCGCCCATGGCTTCCAGGCCACGCAGGTGAATGTCCACTGGCCGTGAACCAATGGCACAGCCACCCGGCAGCGATACGGACGCCTTGCCAAAATGAGCCACCATCGGCCCCAGTACCAGGATGGAGGCACGCATGGTCTTCACCAGCTCGTAGGGCGCGGTGAGTTCCTTGATGGTAGTGGCGTTCACTTCCACGTTCATGCGGTCGTCGATCACCACGTGGACGCCCATGCGGCCCAGCAGCTCGATCAGGGTGGTGACATCCTGCAGGTGCGGCAGATTACCCACGGTGACCGGCTCGTCGGCCAGCAGGGTGGCGGCCAGGATCGGCAGGGCCGCGTTCTTGGCGCCGGAAATACGGATTTCGCCGTCAAGGCGCCGGCCACCGGTGATGATCAATTTATCCATGAACTGTCTCTAGACTTGTCAGAGGGCCAGGCGCAATGCCTCAGCCGATACCCATCTTCTGGGCTTTTTCCCACTCGGCCGGGGTATAGGTAATGATTTGCACCGCGTGGATGGTGTTGCTCTGGATCTGCTCGTTGATGGTGGCGTAGACCAGCTGCTGCTTCTTCACCGGCATCAGGCCTTCAAAGGCCGTGGAAATGACGCGAATCTGGAACCGGTCGCCGCCGCCTTCCACCGCCACATCGGCATCGTCAAAACCGGCTTCGACCAGTGCTTTTACCTCTTCCGGATTCATGCTCGCTCCTCATCGGGGCCGACAGCGGCCCGAACAGCGAGGAGCGGGATTAACCCGCTCCTCGGTGAAAACGGCAATAATACGCGAGCCGACGCCCCCTTGCCACGGCGGCACCGCCGGAAGAATCAGCTCTTCGGGTCGCTGTCCTTGATACCCGCATCAATCTTGGCGTCTGCAGACCAGGTGTCGATCACCTTGTCGATGTCGTTGTACTGCTGCATGCCCTGGGCAAACTGACTCCTGAAGGTATCGCGCAGGTCGAGACCATTGACGACCACATTGACCACCCGCCACTGGCCATCACGCAGGAACAGGGTGTAGTAGATCGGTACCGTCTTGCCGGAGTTGGTCTTCACCTCCATGCGCACCCGGGCATAATCGCCTTTGCGATCCCCTTCCTGCATGGGCAGCGTAGTAATCTTCTGGCCTTCATAGAGGGTAATACCGGAGGCATAGGTATTGATCAGGCTATTCTTGAACACGTCCAGAAACCGGTACTTCTGTTCCTTGCTGGACGGCCCGAAGTAATCGCCCATCACCCTCCGAGTGATACGCTTGAAGTCCACCAGATCGCCAAGCTCCTCGCGCACCAGCTCCTTGGCCCGGTCCGGATCAGCCTCCAGTTGCTCCCGCTCCGCCTCGATACGGGAGGTCATGCGCTCCACCGCTTCCATCACCACCTGCCGCGGATCGCTGTCCGCCGCCGCCAAAGAGGCCATGGCGGTAAACACCATTGCCAGCCAGATCCGGATAACACGCTGCAAATGCATAGAAAACTCCCTGTTAATGTCCGGCGGTTTTACGGTTTTATACCGCTGATGTCCAGTAACACACTGAACCGCATCTGCTTTGTTGGAGTCACAAGATGTCCCAACGGTTCCAAATGAAACAGAATTCGGGTCAACGAGGCGTCCCCAGCAATGTATAATCGACCCCGACCAGAGGAGAGATGAATGAGTCACGACCACATCGGCGTGGGTCGACGGGTACTGGACATCGAGGCCAGAGCCGTTGATTGCCTGAAAGACAGCCTGGATGACAGCTTCTCCGCCGCCTGCGACCTGATGCTGGCCGCCCGCGGACGGGTCATCGTCACCGGCATGGGGAAAAGTGGCCACGTGGGCAGCAAACTGGCCGCCACCCTGGCCAGCACCGGCACACCTTCTTTCTTTGTGCATCCGGGGGAAGCGTCCCACGGCGACCTGGGCATGATCACCCCGGACGATGTGGTGCTGGCCCTGTCCAACTCCGGAGAAACCGCCGAAGTACTGGCCATCCTCCCTGTCATCAAACGCAAGGGCACCGCCCTGATTGGCATGACCGGCCGGCCACAATCTGCCCTGGCGCAGCTCTCCGATGTGCACCTGACCGTGGCGGTCAGCGAAGAAGCCTGCCCGCACAATCTGGCCCCCACCTCCTCCACCACAGCGGCCCTTGCCATGGGCGATGCCTTGGCCATCGCCCTGCTGGAAGCCCGTGGCTTTACGCCCGAAGATTTCGCCATGAGTCACCCCGGCGGCAGCCTGGGCCGGCGCCTGCTATTGAAGGTGGATGACATCATGCACGCCGGGGAACAACTGCCGGTGGTTGCCAGCGGGACCTCGCTCAGCGAAGCGCTACTGGAAATGACCCGCAAGGGGCTGGGCATGACAGCCATCACCCGGGACGACGGCACCCTGGCAGGCATCTTCACTGATGGCGATCTGCGCCGCATGCTGGACCGCGACATCGACATCCGCAAGGCCACCATCGACGAGGTGATGGTGGCCCAGCCAATCACCATTGAACCTGGCCACCTGGCCGCGGAGGCCCTGCAGATCATGGAAAGCCGCAAGATCAACGGCCTGATGGTCTGCGACCAGGACCGCAAGCCACTGGGTGCCTTCAATATGCAGGACCTGCTGCGCGCGGGGGTGGTGTAAATGCCAATGCAACTGTCTTCCATTGATGCCCAGAAACTGCGCCTGATGGCCTTCGACGTGGACGGAGTGATGACCGACGGACGCATCTACTTCAGCCCGGACGGCGAGGCCCTCAAAGTCTTTAACACCCTGGACGGCCACGGCTTGAAGAAACTGGCCGCCAGCGGCGTGACCCTGGCCATCATCACAGGCCGTAACACCCCCATGGTGGCCAAACGCGCCGCCGACCTGGGCATTAACCATGTGATTCAGGGCCGCGAGGACAAGGGTGTCGCCCTGGCCGACCTGGCGAACCAGCTGGGTATTGCCGCCAGCGAAACCGGCTATGCCGGCGATGACGAACCGGACGTGAGCGCCCTGGAATGGGCCCAGCTCAGCTTTGCCCCGGCCAATGCCCATGATTGCGCCAAGGCGGCCGCCAACCACATTACCGAACGGCGTGGCGGCGAGGGCGCGGTGCGGGAAATTTGCGACGCCATCCTGACACAGCGGAGCCCGGCATGAAGCGCCAGGGCCTGCTCAGCGCCACCGGTGTCCTGATGCTGGGACTGGTGATGCTGATGACGCTCCACGAGTGGGATGACACTCTACCCGGGCAGGAGGATGGCATCCTCACGGCACCAGCCATTGTTGCCAAAGACATTACGGCACGGGCTTTTAGTGAAGAGGACGGCCGTCTCCAGTACTATCTGACCGCCAAAACCCTGACACAGTACGACCATAATCCACTCACGGAGATGCAGGAACCGGAGCTGGAAATGGCCAACGACAAGGGCAGCTGGACCATCGTTAGCGAGCAGGGCGTCGTCAAGGAAAATGGCGACCTGATCGTATTTTCCGGCGACGTGAAAGCCCGGAACCAGCAACAGAAGATTACCCTGGATACCCAGGAGCTGCGCTTTTACAGCGACACCAACATCGCCAGTTCTCCCGACAATGTGGACCTGGAATTTGAATCCGGCACCACTCGCGCGGGAGCGCTGGAGGCCGATCTCGAGAAGGGCATCCTGACCCTTGAAAAAGGAGTAAAGAGTGAGTTTGACGCACCGGCTTCTTAGAACCATCGCCCTTGCCGCTGCCCTGCCGGTGACGGCGTTGGCGGCGCCTGCGCAAATGCCCGTGTCTGTCACCGCTGATTCCGGGCGCTTTGAGCAGGACGCTGGCAGCGGCCTGTATCGCGGCAATGTGGAGCTGATACAGGGCAAGCGCAAACTGTTTGCCGATGAAATGCGCCTGTTTACCCGTAATGGCGAACTGACTCGCGTGGAGGCCTCCGGCACCCCGGTACGCATGCAAGAAGGCAAGGACCTGCAGGCCCACGCCAACAACCTGGTCTACGACATCCGCAAACGCACCCTGGTGCTCACCGGTGATGCCTACATTGAACATCTGGGCAATACTTTCGAGGGCGCCCGGGTGGAATACAGCCTGGACTCCAAGCGAGTCGACGCCAGCAGTGAAGGCGACAAGCGAGTGAGACTGGTGATCCCCGCCGAGAACCAGACACCTGGCACCGAACAATCCCCACCGGCAGACGACAATGCAAACGGCGAGGCGCCTGTGGCGCCCTCCCCCGAGGCGGAGCCAAACACCCCATGAGCCATTTACGCGCCCACCACCTGGCAAAAAGCTACAAGGGCCGCCGGGTCATCGAAGATGTGTCCCTGGACGTGGAAGCCGGTCAGATCGTCGGCCTGCTTGGGCCCAACGGCGCCGGCAAGACCACCTGCTTCTACATGATCGTAGGCCTGGTGGAAGCCGATGCCGGGCGCATCGACATCAACGACGCGGACATCACCCATCTGCCCATGCATGGTCGCGCCCAGCGCGGCATCGGCTACCTGCCCCAGGAAGCCAGCATCTTCCGCCGCCTGACCGTGGAAGAGAACATCATGGCGATCCTGGAAACCCGCAAGGATCTCAGCAAGGCGGAACGTCACGAGCGCATGGAAAGCCTGCTCAAGGAATTCCATATCACCCACATTCGCGATTCTCTGGGCATGAGCCTGTCCGGCGGCGAACGGCGCCGGGCGGAAATTGCCCGCGGCCTGGCCACGGACCCGGATTTCATTCTGTTGGATGAACCCTTCGCCGGCGTGGACCCGATTTCCGTGAACGACATCAAGGGCATCATTCGCCACCTGAAAGAGCGCGGTATTGGTGTACTGATCACTGACCACAACGTGCGTGAAACGCTGGATATCTGCGATACCGCCTACATCGTCAGCGCCGGCCATATCATCGCCTCCGGCGATGCAGACACCATCCTCGGCAACCAGCAGGTGCGGGATGTGTACTTGGGTGCCGACTTTAGACTGTAAACAAATTGACAGTTGCTAGAGGACAGTTGACAGCTGTCGCGGGAAATCCTGTCTTCATCTGCAATGTATGAGGCCGCGTTTAAAGCTTGGGCGCGGCCTCAAATGGTTTTCTGAACCAAGAGCCTTTATCGCGTAGCTGTCAACTGTCCACTATCAACTGTCAACTCCGCTCCCTAGCACAGAACCACCATTGGCACAAATATTGCTTGTCTTATAGATAGGCTGTTATTCTCGGGCTTTGGGGACCAATCAGCCTGAGCAGTATGAAGCCAAGCCTACAACTACAAATCGGCCAGCAGCTGACCATGACACCGCAGCTGCAGCAGGCCATTCGCCTCTTGCAGCTGTCCACGCTGGACCTGCGCCAGGAAATTCAGCAGGCAGTAGAAAGCAATCCGTTGCTGGAGCTGGCTGACGATTTTGGCGACGAATCCCTGCCTGACACTGACGAAGAACGTCAGGACGAGCAGGAGCTGGATACCGAACGGGAAGATGCCCTGGAAGAGTTCGTGGACGACGAACCGGGCATTGAAACGGAATGGGACGATGTCTATTCCGGCCAGACCAGCAGCGCCTCCGCCGCCCTTCCCGACGATGCCGACGACTGGCAGCAACGCCATAGTGTGGCCGGCAACCTGCAGGACCACCTGCTCTGGCAACTGAACCTGACTCCCATGAGCGATGTGGACCGCATTATCGCCATGACCATCATCGAATCCCTGGACGATCGCGGCTACCTGACCGTGTCCGTGGACGACATCGTGGCGATGATGAATGCTCAGGAGGACCTGTTCACCGAAGGCGATGAACTGGAAGCCGATGAGGTACTGGCGGTGCAGCATCGCCTGCAGCAATTTGATCCGGTGGGCGTGGCCAGCCTCGATCTGGCCGACTGCCTGCGCGTGCAGCTGCGCCAACTGCCCACGGACACGCCCTTCCTGGAGTATGCCCTGGCCCTGCTGGGGCATCTGGAGCTACTGGAAAAACACGACTATGCCGCCCTGCGGCGGGTCCTGCAGATCAGCGAGGAAAACCTGCTTGATGCCCTCTCCCTGCTGCGCACTCTGGATCCTGCCCCCGGTGAGCAGATCGGGGAAAGCCAGGTGGATTACGCGGTCCCGGACGTGATCGTGCGCCAGCATCAGGGCCACTGGCAGGTGAGCCTGAACGAGGAGGTGCTGCCCAAGGTCAACCTGCAGCAGCAGTACGCCACCATGGCCCGCAAAGCCGGGGGAGAGGATGGTCAGTACCTGCGCAACTGCGTGCAGGAGGCCAAGTGGTTCATCAAGAGCCTGCAAAGCCGCCACGACACCCTGCTGAAGGTGGCCACCCGTATTGTTGAAGTCCAGCAGGACTTCTTCGATTATGGGGAGGAGGCCATGAAACCCCTGGTTCTGGCCGACATTGCCGATGCCGTCGAGATGCACGAATCGACCATTAGTCGGGTCACCAACCAGAAATACATGATGACACCCCGCGGCGTCTTTGAGCTGAAATATTTCTTCTCAAGTCACGTGGGAACAGACGGCGGCGGTGAGTGTTCCTCCACCGCTATTCGTGCCATTATTAAGAAGCTGGTCGCTGCCGAGAATCCCCGCAAGCCGCTCAGCGACAACAAGCTGGCAAGCTTGCTGAACGAGCAGGGAATCAACGTGGCGCGCCGGACAGTCGCCAAGTACAGAGAGGCGATGAAAATACCGTCATCCAGCGCCCGCAAGCGTTTGGTGTAGGCGCCGGGACGGCCCAAGAGCAGGTAAAGGAGCCAGACATGCAAATTAATATCAGCGGTCATCACCTGGAAATTACCGACGCTTTGCGAGCCTATGTGGGAGACAAGTTTTCCCGTCTTGAACGGCATTTCGACCAGATTACCAGTGTCCAGGTGATTCTTTCCCCGGAACCCAAGACCCACAAGGCGGAATCCACTATCCATATCTCCGGGGCCGACGTCTTCGCCACCGCTGAGGCAGTGGACATGTACGCTGCCATCGACAAGCTGACGGACAAGCTCGACCGCCAGATTCTCAAACACAAGGAAAAGGCCGTCAGCCACAAGCACGGCCACTGACCCCAAAGCGACAATTATGCGAGTTCGCGAACTACTCACCGAAGCACGCACCCATAATCAGGTGCAGGCCAGCAGCAAGAAACAGCTGCTGGACCAGGTTGCGCAGCTGGCTGCGGCCGGCTGCGACAGCCTCAACGAACAGGAGGTCTTCGACGCCCTGGTAGCCCGGGAAAAGCTGGGCTCCACGGGCATCGGCGAAGGCATCGCCATTCCTCACTGTCGTCTCGGTCACTGCCAGCAACCCATCGGGCTGCTGCTGAAACTGTCCACTCCCATCGATTTTGATGCCGTTGACGGTCGCCCCGTGGATCTTGTGTTTGTGTTGCTCGTTCCCCAGGAAAACCCGGAACAGCACCTGAAAACCCTCAGCCACCTGGCCTCCCTGTTCAACGACGACGACTACCGTGCCGAGCTGCGACTCAGCAAGGACAATCACCACCTGTATCACACTGCCGTGGAATCCGAAGCGGAGCTGCGACTGGCATCATGACATTACCCATCAAGCTTTCGGGCATAGTGCGTCAGAGCCACCGCCCCTCCTCTGCTGACCGTGGATGCCTGCGTGTGGTGTATGGCAGAAGCGCGGAGCAGCCATGAAACTCACCATCATCAGCGGCCGCTCCGGCTCGGGAAAGACCACGGCCCTGCAGGCCATGGAAGACCAGAACTACTATTGCGTCGACAACCTGCCGGTGGGCATGTTGCCTACTCTTGCAGAGCAGCTGAGCCAGGGAGAGCTGCCCATTGAGCGGGCGGCGGTAGGCATTGATGCCCGCAACCTGCCTACCCAGTTGCTGGCTTTTGACGCCATTCTGGATGCGTTGCATCAGCAACAGGTCAAGACCGAAATCATTTATCTGGATGCGGACGACAGCACTCTGCTGAAACGCTTCAGTGCCACCCGCCGCCGGCATCCTCTCGGCGCGCAACAGGGTTCACTGGAATCCGCCATCCAGCATGAACGGGAGCTGTTGGCCAACATCCGCTTGCGTGCCGATCTGGTGATCGACAGCAGCAATTACGACGTACACAGCCTTCGCAATCTGGTGCGTGAGCGGGTCGCCAATCGCAGCGCCGCCCTCTCCCTTCAGCTTGAGTCCTTCGGATTCAAAAATGGCCTGCCCAATGATGCCGACCTGGTGTTTGATGTACGGGTACTGCCTAACCCCCACTGGCGCGCAGATCTTCGCCCCTTTACCGGGCGCGATGAAGCCATCATCGATTTCCTCAAGGAACACCAGGCCAGCCACGACATGCTGGAGGATATCCACCACTTCGTGAGACGTTGGCTGCCGGCTTTCGCCGAGAGCGACCGCAGCTATGTGACGGTGGCCATTGGCTGTACCGGCGGTCGCCATCGCTCGGTATTTATCACCGAGCAACTGGCAAAACGGCTGCGTGATGAGGGCACCACCCTGCAGGTACGCCACCGCGAACTGGATTAAGGCCTCTGCCGCGCAATGATCGAAACAAAACTGGATATCATCAACAAACTCGGGCTTCATGCCCGCGCCGCCGCCAAGGTGGTCAGTGTGGCATCGCGATACGAGAGCCGCATCCACGTTATTCATAACGGTAAACCCATCGATGCCAAAAGCATCATGGGCCTTTTGATGCTGGGCGCCGCCAAAGGCAGCAGCGTGGTTTTCCAGGTGGAAGGCAATGATGAAGCCGCCGCCATGGACGAACTCACCGACCTGTTCGCCCGCCGCTTTGATGAAGAAGAGTAAAAAGCCGTTAATAGTTAACAGTGAATAGTGAACAGCTAAAAAATCAAGTACCACATGCCCCGAAGGGCTGTTACTGTGAGCCTATCCAAGCCCGAGTAGCAGCACATCCTGTTTTCGCTGTTAACTATTCACTGTTAACTGTTAACTGATTATTCGATGCCCGCCGATACCAGCCGTAGTCAACAGCACCACAAAGTCATCAACCGCGCCTTGTCCAGCGGCACCTATACGCAGGTGCGACAGCTGTTCAACAATCTCCCCGGTGCGGAAGCGGCGCATTTGCTGGAATCCTTTCCGCCCCGGGAACGGGAGATTCTCTGGCAACTGCTCAGCAAGGACCAGGAAAGCGAGGTTCTCCAGTATCTGGGTGAGGAAGTGCGGGTTGAGCTACTGCGCAACCTGAGCACTGATGAGCTGGTCTCTCTGGTGGAAGAGCTGGACACCGATGACCTTGCCGACTTGCTGCAGGAGCTGCCTGAGCATGTGACCAGCCAGGTCATGGCCAGCCTGGACGAGCAGAATCGCGACCGGCTGGAACAGGTAATGAGCTACCCGGAGGATACCGCCGGGGGCCTGATGAACACGGATGTGATCACCATCCGCCCGGAAATCACCTTCGAAGTGGTGCAACGCTACCTGCGCCGCCGGGGGGAAATCCCTCGCACCACCGATAACCTGGCAGTGGTCAATCGCCGTAATCAGTTTATCGGGTTGTTACCACTGACCAAGGTTCTGATCAGCGATCCCGGCACCACCGTGCGCGAGGCCATGATCACTGATACCGAATCCATTCCCGCCAACTTGCCTGCTCACGAAGTGGCCAAGATCTTTGAACGCCAGGATCTGGTAACCGCCCCGGTGGTGGACGAAGACGGCATGCTGGTCGGCCGGATTACCATTGATGACGTGGTAGACGTGATCATCGAGGAAGCGGACCACTCACTGATGAGCATGGCCGGTCTGGATGAGGACGAGGACACCTTTGGCTCCGTTTGGCAAACGGCGCGGCGTCGGGCTGTCTGGCTGGGCATCAATCTGCTTACCGCCCTGGCCGCCTCCGCCGTGATCGGTCTGTTTGAAGCCACCCTGGAAAAAGTGGTGGCGCTGGCCATCCTGATGCCCATTGTTGCCAGCATGGGCGGTATCGCTGGCAGTCAGACCCTGACCCTGGTGATCCGGGCCATGGCACTGGGACAGATCCAGTCCAGTAATACCCGCTATCTGCTGGTCAAGGAATTGTCTGTTGGCGCACTGAACGGCCTGCTTTGGGCCACGGTGATCGGCATTACGGCAGCATTGTGGTTTGACGACCCCAGTATCGGCATGGTCATCGCTGCCGCCATGATCATCAACCTGATCATGGCCGCCTGTGCCGGCGCCATGCTGCCGATGATCATGAAGAAGATGGGTATCGATCCGGCTCTGGCCGGCTCCGTGGTGCTTACCACCATCACCGATATCGTGGGCTTCTTTGCCTTCCTGGGCCTGGCCACCGTGCTTTATGCCCATCTGCTGGTCTGAGATTTTCACCCACAAAAAAAGGCGCCAATCATTGGCGCCTTTTTTTTCGGCGGACATTACTCCACAAAAATCTGCCGGAAGGACACGTAGTAGGCGCCGGCCAGAATCGGCATGACGAACAGCCAACCCAGCAGTAACGGCAAGGCCGCCACCAGCACGATCACCATGGTTACCAACAGGTACACAATCAAGGGAATCACATTGCGGGTGAAACCGGCAATGCTCAGCTTCATGGCTTCACCCACGCCCTTGTTGCCCAGGAAGATCAATGGCACGGTGAAGTAGAACAGGTAGATAAAGCCAAACATGGCCACCAGACCCAACAGGCCGATCACTACCATCGCCCCGGTACTGGCACCGCCGCTGACCCCCATGGCATAGCCCAGACCACCAAAGACAACCCCAAGCAGCAGCATCACGCCCAGCTGGGCCAGAGCCATCAGAATGAGGGGTGCCGTGCGCTCGGAGAAAGCGGCAAACAGATCCGCAAAATCCGACTTGCCCTCGGTTTCCATGCGATGGAAAATTTTCACGATGCCGGCATAGAGCAGGGGCGTTGCCAGGACTTGCGCGATCATGCCGAGCAGCGGAATGATCTGGAACGCAGAGGTGATCAGCACGGTGACCACCAGCGCCCCCAGAACCACACCCCAGTGCCCCGGCAGCATCTTGTGGCCACTACCGATCCAGCCCAGGGCATCCCCCACACTGATACTGCGTGGCTCTGACAAAATGGTCAGCGCTTGAGCAGGTGGATTGTTGTCGTCAATCAACTCGGCCTTAGGCTGTTGATACGGATTGATTTCACTCACGGTTTACTCCTTTACCGAAAAAATTTTCATCCATTGAAAATGCCTGGATACGCTATCGCCCGGCGATCTTGATGGGCGACAGCAATAGCGAGCCGCTGGCAATGTTACCCCGATAATCCACATCGGTGCCGCTCCCCTGAATACCCCTGAGCATCTCCCCCAGATGCCCCGCAATGGTAAACTCTTGCAAGGCACCTTGTATGACGCCGTTCTCAAACCAGAAACCACTGGCACCACGGGAATAGTCACCGGTCACCAGATTCACCCCCTGCCCCATCACTTCTGTGACCAGAATCCCCCTGGGTACACGAGCCATCAAGGCTGCCAGTGATTCGCCGGTATCCGTGATCGACAGGTTGCGCACCCCGCCCCCATTGCCGGTGGGGTCCATCTGCAAACGGCGACCGGCATACAGACCCAACGCATACTGTCGCAGCACGCCATCCTCCACAAAAGACTGGGCCCGGGTGGGCAACCCATCCCCATCGAACGGCGCGGAAGCATTTCCGGCAGCCAGATGAGGATTCTCTGTAAGCGAGAACCCCTTGGGGAGCACGCTGCTGCCGATGCTGTCCTGCAGAAAGGAACTACGACGATAAAGGGCGCCGCCGCTGATCGCCGACACCAGGTGTCCCAACAGGCCGGAGGCCACCTCCGGCGCAAAGATCACCGGTAATTCACCGGTTTCGGGAATACTGGCCCCCAGCCTGGCCAATGTCCGCTCCCGGGCTTTCTCGCCAATCTCCTCGGCAGCGGCCAGTCGCTCGCCAATACGCCCGCCGTCATACCAGTAATCGCGCTGCATGCCGTTTTCATCTTCCGCCACCACACTACAGACCCGGCTGTGGTGGGTGCCACGATAGCCATGCAAGAAACCTTCAGAGGTCGCGAAGACCCGCAGACTGGCGCCACTGTTGATGGACGCCCCTTCGGAATTGACGATGCGGGCATCATTGCGAGCCACGGTTTCACAACGCAATGCCTCGTCAATGGCCGCCTGGGTATCCATTGCCCAGGGATGATACAGATCCAGATCCGGTACCTCCCGGGCCAGCATGGAAGCCGGCGCCAGGCCCGCATAACGATCTTCCTCGGTGTAGCGGGCAATCGAGGCCGCCGCCTGGATGGTATCGCGCAGGCTATCCCGATTGTCATCGGAACTACTGGCATGCCCCTTGCGCTGGCCACGAAACACGGTCACCGAGACCCCCCGGTCGCGGTGGAATTCCACGGTTTCCACCTCGCCCTGGCGCACATTCACCGAATACCCCTGGGACAGGCTCACATTCACTTCCACGCCATCGGCGCCCTGCCGTTTCGCCTCTTCCAGCACCCAGGCGGCCGTGTCTTCCGCCTGGCGTAATTGGGCAATATCCAGTACTGCTGTCGTTGCGGGGGAATCAGACATAAAATAGCGGTTCCGTAACCAGAATCAGAAAATGTAATGACCGAGTATAACGACGACCTGCTGACCAGCAAGACACAACAAAAACGCGATGACAGTGCTTTGCAGGAGCTGGGACTCTCGTTGATGGACATGAAGCCGGCGGAGCGAGAGCGACTGCCCCTGGGCGATGAACTGAAAAAGGCCCTGGACGAAGCCGGCCGTATCAATCACCACGAGGCCCGCCGTCGCCATGCCCAGTACATCGGTCGCCTGATGCGCGAATCCAACAGCGAGCAGATCATCCAGGCCCTGGAAGCGTTTCATGATCCGTTCCGCCAGCAGCGGCTGACCAACTGGGTGGAGCAGATCATGGCCTGCGATCAGCCCAGGGACGCTGAAAGCACCCTGCAGCAAGTCCTGGACTTCTTCCCTCACGGTGAGCGCCAGCAGCTGCGAAACCTGAGCCGTAACGCGCTCAAGGCCCGCGTGGCCGACCCGGCCACAGCGTCTGCCGCAGAAAAAGACAAGTTCAAACGCGAGCGGCGCAAGCTGATGAGCTACTTGAACCAGCTGGACAAAACCGCGCCTCTGTATTGAGAGACGCTTACGCCTACACACCAAGCCAACCAGCTGGCGTAGGGTGCACTGAGCCTAAGGCGAACTGCACCAATGAACGTTGGGCCGAGAAACAATGCAAGGCCGGTGCAGTTCGCCTTAGGCTCAGTGCACCCTACCCTCATACTACGCTTCAGGTTTTCACTATTAACTGTTAACTATTCACTGTTAACTGCTTTATTGCCCTGCCACCAGCGAACGAACGCCTCTCCCACCGCCTGTTGCGGCATGGAGTGCTCCTCACCATCAATGCCCTGCTCTTCCTCCATCCCGGTCACCTTAACGCTGGTCGCGGCAAACCAGGCGGCGGGGTCGTCGATGCCCGCCGCCATGTCTTCACCGTATAGCGCCTTGCTGAACCAGGTACGATCAGAATCATCCCCGCAACCAAAAGATGTGCGATCCGATGCGGCGGAGGCGAATATCACCCGCCGGGGGGAAGCCAGGGCGTCCACCCATTGGCCGGAATAACAGGCCGACACCACCAGCCACTGGTGCCTGGCCTTGAGGGCATTGAGCCACTGTTTTCCATCCGCCACGCTGAGATCATTGAGCGTGAGATTATGGTCATCCAGCAACAGGGCGCCCTCCCGGGAACCGTGACTGACCAGATGCACCATGAGCAGGTCTTCGTTTGGATCCATTAACGCATCCAGGGCTTCCAGGGCTTCACGCACACTGGTTCGGGTCGCCAGGGGCAGGTCGTCGCTGCCACCGTTGACAAGCTTCACATGGCGACGTTTCAGATCGAACACGGATCCCAGCCGCTCTGCCACCCAATCCACCTCGCGGGCAAACACACCTTCCGTGCCATCGCCCCCCACCACAAGCAAGTACACATCACGTACGCCGGGACGCTGTGGGGCAAGGGATGACAACACCGACTGCAAGCGGCTGGACTCGGTATATAAACGCGCTTCAATTTGCGCCGCCTGGGCGTGGCGGTTCTTCTGATAGGCCTCCTCGCTGGCATAGTAACGGCCACGCACGAAATAGCCTTTTTCCACCTGCGCTTGCGCATCACCCTCCGCCGGACGGGTGCGCGTACCGTTGCCGTGGGCATAACCGTTTTCAAACTCGCCACGGATCACCACGCCGTCCGGACGGGTCAGTGTGCCCTGGCCATGGAAGGAAAAATAACGGAACTGCCCTTCATATTGGTAGCCTTCCTCATCCCGGTAACGGCCTTCCACCAGTTCACCATTCTCGAAACGGCCTTCGTAGTGTTGTCCCGCCTCGGTGACCCAGAGCCCCTGGCCATGGGGAGCAAGATCACGAAACTCCCCCTGATATGAGCCCCCTTCGGTATAGCTGACGGAGCCCTCCACCAGCTCCCCCTGTTCGAACCGGCCCTGCCAGGTGGCCTCGTCACAGGTAAATTGCCCCTGCCCGTGCAGAACGCCGTCGACGAACTGACCTTCCTGAACACAGCCCCGCCGGTCCACCAGCTTGCCGTGTCCATGGAGCCGTCCTTCACGGAAAGCGCCCTCGTAGTAGCGGCCATCCGGCCAGGTCAGCGTCCCTTCTCCATGGAAGAGGTCATCCCGTGTCTCACCGTCATACACGGCCCCGTCCGGCAAACGCACCTCCGCCGGCCACTGCACCGGATCACAGCCCGCCAGCGCAACAAGAACCATTACCAGGCAACATACTTTCATCGACAAGCCCGCCGCGCAGTTGATGACGTCACCCAACCGGCAGTTTGAACTGGGCCAGCTGTGAGGAAGTGCGGCGCAGATGCAGGCACAACAAGCGGGCAATGTTTTCCATGATGAGACTGACCGCATGGGGGCTGCGTTTGCGCAATTGTTCCACGCCTTTACGGGTAAGCACGATCAGGGTGGCATCCTCCGCAGCACGGACTGTCGCCGAGCGGGGCTCGTGGTCAACCAGTGCCATCTCACCCATGGAGTCCCCCGGGCGCAGATGGGCAATCACCACCTCTCCGCCAGCCTCGCTGTTCTTGACGATATCCAGGCAGCCACGCACCACGAAGCAGACAAAATCGCTGCGGTCTCCTTCCCTGCACACCGGCTCGCCCGCCGGAACCCGATTCACAAAGACCAGTTTCTCCAGCACCCCAAGCTCTTCATCACTGAGCCCGGCGAACAGACGCATCCGTGACAGCACATCCATGACCTGTGACATCAGGCAGTGCCCCCCACTGTCAGGGCGTCCACGCGGAGCGTGGGTTGACCCACCCCCACCGGCACGGACTGGCCATCCTTGCCGCAGACACCGATACCACTATCCAGGGCCAGATCATTGCCCACCATGGAGATACGACTCATCACCTCCGCCCCGCTACCGATCAGGGTGGCGCCTTTCACCGGGCAGACAATCTTGCCCTTTTCCACCAGATAAGCTTCGCTGGTGGAAAACACAAAACGCCCGGAAGTGATGTCCACCTGGCCGCCGCCGAAGTTCACCGCGTAGATACCCCGGTCGAGACTGGCAACGATATCCTGGGGATCACTTTCACCGGGGAGCATGTAAGTGTTGGTCATGCGTGGCATGGGCAGGTGCGCATAGGATTCCCGACGACCGTTGCCGGTGGGCGCCACACCCATCAGGCGAGCGTTGGTCTTGTCCTGCATGAACCCCACCAGCTTGCCGTTTTCGATCAGGGTATTGCAGGCGGTGGGGGTGCCCTCATCGTCGATGGTCAGGGAACCGCGGCGATCCGCCAGGGTGCCATCATCCACTACCGTACACAGGGGCGATGCCACCTGCTGGCCAAATTTCTTGGCGAACATGGAGGTGCCCTTGCGATTGAAATCGCCTTCCAGGCCATGGCCCACAGCTTCGTGCAACAGCACACCGGGCCAGCCCGGCCCCAGCACCACCGGCATGGTCCCCGCCGGTGCCGCTACCGCTTCCAGATTCAGCAAGGCGCCGCGCACCGCTTCGCGGGCCCAGGTCTCGATACGCTCTTCCTGCAACAGCCAGTCATAGGCCACCCGGCCACCGCCACCGGCACTGCCGCGCTCACGGCGACCATTGCGCTCGGCGATGACACTGACATTGCAGCGGATCAACGGCCGCACATCGGCGGCCAGCGTGCCGTCGCTGGCCACCACCATAATCACATCCTGTTCAGCGCTGAGGCTGGCAGTCACTTCGACGATGGCCGGGTCCAGTGAACGGGCCAGGGCATCGATGCGTTGCAACAGGGCCACCTTGTCTTCGGCGGGCCAGCCCAACAGCGGATCAATGGCCGCATAACGGGCCGGCACCGACCGGCTGGAAAGTTGAATCTGCCGATCCTGGCCCTGGCGGGTAATGGCGCGGGCGGCGCCGCTGGCCTGCTGCAGCGCATCCAGAGTGATGTCATCGCTATAGGCGAATCCGGTCTTGTCGCCCTGGACAATACGCACCCCGGCACCGCGTTCGGTGTTGAAACTGGCATCGCGGACGATGCCGTCTTCCAGTACCCAGGCCTCATGGCGACTGTGCTGGAAATACATGTCGGCATAGTCGGCCTGGCCGGTGAGCTTGCCGTTCAGCAGCGACGCCAATTGCGGGGTGTGCAGGTTTGCCGGCGCCAGCAGGACAGACTCGGCAATGGATAGGGCGTCGTTATGTGTCATAGGGTCCTTCAATTCGGAATCGTTGATGCTGTTGAACCGGCATTCTTTGCCGAAGCTCGTTCATGGTAGCAAGGTCCAGCTCCGCCACAAGGGCACCGGGAGCATCACCCAGACTGTCCACCACTGTGCCCCAGGGATCCACCAGCATGGAATGCCCGTAGGTGGATCGGCGCGGGCCATGCTGGCCACACTGGTTGGCGCCCAGCACATAGCAACCGGTCTGCACCGCTGTGGCACGCAGCAGCAGCTGCCAGTGCGCTGCCCCGGTGACCGCCGTAAAGGCGGAAGGGTACACCAGCAACTGGGCGCCGGCGTTAACCAGCCGCTGCGCCAGCGCCGGGAAGCGCAGGTCGTAACAAATCGCCATGCCCACCTGCAGACCGCCCACAGAGACGGTGGCCACTTCCTGACCGGGCTCGAAGAAATCCGACTCCCGGTAGCGCCCCTGGGCATCCTGCACATCCGCATCAAACAGATGCAGTTTGTCGTAACGGGCCAGGGGCTCCCCCGTGGCACTGACGGCGATGGAGCAGGTTCGCACCAGGGGCGACGGTACCGGCCGGCCATCCGGCCGCTGCAGGGCGGGCAGGCTGCCACCAATAATGGCCATATCCAGGGACCTGGCCTGATCATACAGCCAGCTCACCAGTTCATCGTAACGTTCGCCCAGGGAACGATAGTCGCCCCCGTAGGCAGCGAAGTTTTCCGGCAGCACGGCGAGGCTGGCCCCTTTTTGCCGGGCCTCTGCCAGCAATGCACCCGCCTGGCGAAGGTTATCATCCGGCTGCTTGCTGCTGGTCATCTGGATGGCCGCTACCGAATAGCGCATTGACGTCATTCGAATATCCCCTCGGTTTCTTTCACCTGCGGGCTGCTCCAGTTGCCGGTTACCCGGTATTCCATGGTGGTAGTCTTGTCCAGCCGGTCGCCCCAGATCCGCTCCACCACAAAAATGCCGGCACAGGCAGCGGGCCCGGCCAGACATCCCGCATACAGGTTACTGGACAATGGCAGGGTAACCTCCATGTTGTGATCCAGGGTTTCCTTTTCCAGATCAATGGCACCTTTCACACGAATCGCCGCGGACGGCGAATCAATGGCCAGATTGGAGGTGGCCACGCGCGGACCATCAATCGAGAAATCGCCGGTGATGCTGTCGCAGCTCATTCCCTTCTTGTACAGGTCCGAGAAATCCAGCCGCAAGCGACGCTGGATGGTGCCGATGTTGAGAATCCCCAGCAAACGCAGGAAAGAGGTTCGGGTGTCGGTATCCGGAATCCGGCATTCGCCGATATCCACCTGGGTTTGCCCTTCCAGTGCCAGATAATCCATGTTGAGGGGCCAGTCGGCCCAACCCAGTACCACCTGGGCACGGGCATCCTCGGACTCAATCAGTGCCGGTAACCCCCAGGCTTTCAGGGATTGGCCCAGGTTGTCAGAGGACAGGCTGCCATTGAAGCGGCTGTAGGGTTTACCGGACTGCTCGGTCCAGTCCAGCGTGCCCTGAAAGCGGCTGGATCGCCAGCGGCCGTCCAGTTCAGAAATGCGCACCCCCTCTTTGACGGGCCGCACCTTACCTTGCCATTGACCATAGTCCTGGCCATTGATAACGATATTGTTGAAGTCCGCATCCACCGGCGGCAGCGTCAACGGAGAAACCGGCACAGACTGGCCCTTGTCCCCCAGGGCACCTTCGGGGAGGATCAGATTGAGACGGGACACGGACAGGGACAGCGGCGCCTCACCCCGGGCAGTAAAGCCGTCCGGGATCCTCACAGACCCCGCTACCGCCCGGCTACTCAATGCCATATCCCAACCGGCATTTGCAGGCAGTACCGACAAGCGGGTATCCGCCACATTAACGCCAAACAGATCCAGACGATCCACCTGCAGACTGACCTTGCTCAGCGACGCCTGGCCGGTACCGCTGCCCCCCCCCCGGCTCGCCTTCAACGAGGGCATCAGTCGATCACCAATAAAGTCTATCCAGGGCTCCACAATGGCTTGAGCCAAACGACCGCGAACCTGCACCCCTTCATCAGGCAACTGCAGGGAGCCGCTACCCAGCAGCAGATCCCCTCGCAGGCGTTTATCCATGCGGAACGCCCCTTGCAGCAGACCGCCATAGTCCAACTCCAGCGACAAACGTCCCCCGGGGTTGCTCAGGCGGATATCCAGTGGGCGGGTGGCCTGTGCAGACTTGCCCAGGGGCGCCGGTGCGTCCACGGTAATCCCCTTCAAGGACGATGCCGCACGCAAAGAAAACGCCGTTCCCTGCCAGGGAATCTGGACGGTGAGTCCCAGGGGCAACTGCCCGGACAACGGCGCCAACCAGGGGAACCCCAGCCAGTTTGCGGCCTGCTTCATGGGCACACTGCCATCGAGCTGAAGACGGCTGCGGCCATCGCGGGTCAGCCACTGGCCCGCAAACTGCCCACCCAGGGCCCGGGCCTGCAGCTGGTCAATCTGCATGCCATTGCGCGAGTGAAAATAGACCGGTGCCGAGGCATCCGTGATCTGCAGTTTCCGCGGCGCATTGTGCAAGGTGGCGTCGCTGACCTGGGCATCCACAATCACCACCGGTGCGCCGCTGTCTTTCTGCAAGGGAATGTCCAGCAGCAGGTAGCCGGCCATACTGCCGTCACGGAAACGCCAATCCAGCAACTCGTCGGGCAGGGGTTTGCGAAGTGGCGTGTCCTGAAAAAGCGTATCCAGATCCTGGATCGGCCCACGGGCCTGCCCGGAGATCACCAGTCGGGGCGTCTCACCGGTTTCAACGTCTGCCACATCCACATGCACGGCTTTCAGATCGCTGCCCAGTATCCTGCCGGTGCGAGCCAGACCACGCACCTGGCGGCCATTGATCAGCACATCCGCCGACACCCCGCTGGCCATCGGCCAGTCGGGCAGGTAAGACAGGCGCACATCGCGGGCCTGGTAACGCATTTGAAGGGTCCGGTCCTGCTGCTGACTCTTGTCGATCTTCACCGGCCCCTGGTAAAGGATCTGTCCGCGCTGCAAGTGCCCGCCCTGGATCGCCTGCCCAAGCCAGCCCGAGAGCCCCTCGGGCAATCGCTTGAGCGGGATATAATGGTTGGCACGGGCGCCGTTACCCTCATAGATTTCTGCCGCCAGACGCAATTGCGGAACCTGTTCCGGCAACAGACTGAGCTGCATCATCGCCTCGCCATGGGCATCCGGATTGACCACCCGCAACCGTCCCGAGCGCACCCTCAGCGCCTCGCCATGGCGTTGCCAACTCAGCAGGCCACTGATCTGTCCCGCCAGAGCATGATCATAAAGCCGCGGAAATTGCAGGCTGAGATTGTCACCGTGCAGGTGCGCCAACCCTTCGGTCGCACTGCCAGACACCCACCCGGACAACCCCTGGACACCGGGTGTACGGTCCTGAGCCTGACTCGACAGGTCAGTAAAACGTAACTGGAACTTCTCCATTTGCCTGGCACGGCCCTGCACATAGACGCCGTCCAGCAGACCACGCGGTGACTGGTCCGCCAGCCGCTCGCGAATCCGCTGCACATTGTCGGGCAAGGTAAACGGCCACTGCTGAAACTGCTGACTGAGGCCATGAAGGGGCAGTTCACTTCCCCGGAACTGCCATTGGCGTTGTTCTCCCCGGGTCTGCCAACGCAACGCCATATCTCCCAGACTGAGCGCCCCGGCCGGCGAATCACCGGACAGGCGAGACAACGACAGTGTCGCCTGCTCCCCATCCCTGACCAACGCCAAGCGGGCTGACAAGTCCGTCATGGGCCAGGAGATATCGCCCTGCTCCAGGGTCAGTGTGGGCAGGGTCAGATTGATGAAGGCATCGTAGGGCTGCCCCTTCCTCAAGGTAGACCACACCTTCAAACGGCCATCAAGCCCCGCAAGCTGCATCGGCCAGCCGAGATCACCGGGCAGCCATTCGTGCAGCTGCTCCCCCTTCAGACTGGCGTAGAGATCCGCTTCCACGTCTTCCAGGGAAAACGCATCACCATGCAGATGAATGCGTGCCTGAACCGACAGGGGCCGGTCCCGGGCTTCCAGATTCACCGCCAACCGATGCTCGTCTCCGCGGTTTATCAAGGTGGCCTCCAGCTCGGAGGCTGCCAGTGGCGGCATGCCAGGCCAGTCCAGAGAAAGACGGGCATCGCTGATCACCAGCAACTGCTGGCGGTAAAACAGGGTCAGGATGCGCTCCAGCGGCGGACGTTGTTGCGGGTCATTGCTGCCCAGGGCATCCAAACCACGCAGGCGTATGCTGCCGTCTTCGCCACGCACCAGATTCAGCTCAACGCCCTGAATGCGCAGCTCCTTGAGTACCAGATCCCGATGCCACAAGGAGCGGAATACGTCGACACCCAGCACCACTTCGTCCAGTTCCAGGGCAGTATCCCCTTCTGGAGCCGGCAGCCGGATCTGACGGGCGATAAACTGGGGCACCAGCCCGGACATTTGTCCGTCCAGTTCGGCAATGGTCAGCGGCGTCTGCAGACGTTCTTCAAAAAGGCTTTCCAGCCGTTCCCGGTAATCCGGTACCAGCAACATCAACTGGCGACCGACTACCACATAGGTGGCGATCAACAGCAGCAACGCCACAATCAACCACCAGAGAGGGGGATACAGTCGATGCCAGCGATTCGGTCGAGTTGAGGCCATAGTCAATTGGGTTGCCAGTAACGGATGCCGACCTGATCCAGCAATGCCACCACCTGTTCCAGCGGCAGGCCGACCACCCCACTGTAACTGCCCGTCAGCGAAGCCACCAGCGCCGCGCCCAGACCCTGAATACCATACCCGCCAGCTTTGTCAGCGCCTTCACCGGTGGCCACATAGGCCTGCAGTTGCGCCTCACTGAGTTGGCGAAACTGCACCCGGGTGATGGAATACCGCACCGCCATATGGTCCCGGTGCAGTAATGCCAACGCAGACATCACCTGATGTTCGGCACCATTGAGCGCCTTGAGCATGGCCAGCGCCTGTTGCTCATCCGCCGGCTTGCCAAGGATCTCATCCCCCAACACCACCGCCGTATCAGCCCCCAGTACAGCACCGTCCGGCAGATCACCGGCTCCCGCCGCACCGGCCAGGGCCTTCTCCCGGGCCATACGACAGACATACTCCAGGGGCGGCTCCTGCGGCAACGGGGTTTCATCGATATCCGGGGCGGACAGCATGGAAAAGGGAACAGCAATCTGCCGTAGCAGCTCTGCCCGACGAGGCGAACCTGAGGCGAGGTAAAGAATCATAAAATCAGTTGATAGTTGACAGTGGACAGTTGATAGCTGCTCGGCATCATTGATGCCGAGAACTGAAAGATTGAAGCCAGGCCCAAGGTTATCCGGGTTTTCGCTGTCAACTGTCAATTATCAACTGTCAACTGCTCTTTATCGTACTAGAAAACGCAGCTGTACCCAGCGCAACAGCGCACAGACCGGTCGCCAAAGCACCGCGCTGGTCAGGGAAGCATAAAGAATGGTGTAAGGCGGATACAGGGTACGACCCACGGATTCCTGCACCAGATAGGCCAGCAGACTGACGGTGCCTACCAGCAGGAAAACCACGGCACACTGCTGCAACGAGGTGAACACCCGCATGCGTTTATAGGCGGCCAGCATCACAAAGGCGCCCAGTGCATAGGCCAAACCCCATTGTCCCAGCGTGGTGCCGACCAGCACATCGTGATACAGCCCAACAAAGAAGCCCCATAACACGCCAATGCGGTTGGGCAATTCCAGCACCCAGTAGACCAGCACCAGCAGCATCCACTCCGGGCGCACCCAGTTAACGCTATCGGGCAGAGGAACCACTTCCAGCAATGCGGCGATCAGCAAGGTAACGACAATGACGCCTGTACCGGCGGGACGATCATGGATCATTGGCGGCCTCCGGGTCGGGAACCGGAATCAGGGGCTCATCGGTGGACTGCACCAAGAGGACATGACTGGCACGATCCACGCGCGCAGTGGGACTGGCAGCGATTTCAGCAAAAGGTGCGCCGGACTGATGGCGCACGCTGGTCACTGTCGCCACGGGATAGCCGCGCGGGTAGCGCTGCCCCAACCCGGTGCTGACCAGCAGATCGCCCTCGCGAATATCTGCGGTATCGGGCACGTAGAGAAGCTTGAGACCATCTGACTGCCCGGTGCCGGCCAGCACCGCACGGACCCCGTTGCGATTCACCTGCACACTCATTGCATGGCTGGCATCGGTCACCAGCAGGACCCGGGCGCTGAGCGGGCCCGCATCCACGACCTGGCCGATCAGCCCCTGGGCATCCAGCACAGCCTGGCCCCGGAAAACCTGCTCGCCCTTGCCTTTGTTGATCACCAGCTCTTGCCGGTTGGGGTCCGGATCCACACCAATGATCTCCGCCACCAGCACATTGGCATCCAGATCCGCAGAGGAATTGAGCAATTCGCGCAGACGCACATTTTCCGCTTCAAGCACTGCCAGCCGCTGGACGCGCTGCTCAAGAATCAGCGCCTGTCTCTGCAAGCGCCGGTTTTCATCGATCAAGGCCCCACGGCTCTGGGTCTGCTCGGACAACCATTCCCCCGAATCCACCGGAAGATGGGCGAGGTAATGGATCGGAGCGGTGAGATAGCCGAGTACATGCCGTACTGGCGCAGCCCAGGGGGTGCGCTGGTCCAGGACCATCATGATGACGGCCAGAACCAGCGCGATCAGGAGTCGGTAGGTGGGATTGGCCGGTGCAGCCATGGGTTATTAGCCCATGGCCAACATATCGAAACCCTGGCTGTCCATCAGCTCCAGCGCCTTGCCGCCACCACGGGCCACACAGGTCAGCGGGTCATCCGCGACAATCACCGGCAGGCCGGTTTCTTCACTGATCAACCGGTCGATATCACGCAACAGGGCGCCACCACCGGTAATCACCAGGCCACGCTCGGCGATATCGGAGGCCAGTTCCGGCGGCGAGGCTTCCAGCGCATTTTTCACCGCATTGACGATGGCCGCCAGCGGCTCTTTCAGCGCTTCCAGGATTTCCTCGGAATTCAGGGTGAAGCTGCGCGGCACCCCTTCAGCCAGGTTCCGGCCACGCACATCGATCTCGCGGATTTCGGAACCGGGATAGGCGGTACCAATCTCGTGTTTGATACGCTCAGCGGTAGATTCACCGATCAGCGAGCCGTATTCCTTGCGCACAAAGGCGACAATGGCTTCGTCGAAACGGTCACCACCGATCCGCACGGACTCGGAGTACACCACGCCGTTCAGGGAAATCAGGGCGATCTCGGTGGTCCCCCCACCGATATCCACCACCATGGACCCGCGCGCTTCCTCTACCGGCAGGCCGGCACCGATGGCGGCGGCCATGGGCTCCTCAATCAGGTACACATCGCGGGCTCCGGCGCCATAGGCCGAATCCTGGATGGCCCGACGCTCCACCTGGGTGGATTTACAGGGGACACAGACCAGCACCCGGGGCGCCGGCGGGAAAAACCCGGTGTCGTGGACCTTCTTGATGAAGTACTGAAGCATTTTTTCGGTGACATCGAAATCAGCGATCACCCCATCCTTCATGGGACGGATGGCAGTGATATTGCCGGGAGTCCGGCCCAGCATGCGCTTGGCATCGGCCCCCACGGCAGCGACACTCTTCTGGGCACCATGATGGCGAATGGCCACCACGGACGGCTCGTCCAGTACGATGCCGCGGCCACGTACATATATAAGGGTGTTGGCGGTCCCCAAATCGATGGACAAATCGGTGGAGAACATCCCCCGAATACGCTTGATCATGGACATCTCTGGCGTGTTTCCTGAAATTTTCGCGAAAAAACGACACCGGGCGGGAAAAAACCGGGCATCTCACAAGATGGCGCAACTCTAGCAACGGCAGGGGCATTGGGCAAGCTGACACTGGCCCTTTTACACTGGCTGGCAGTGGCCCCGGACAGGCGGTCTATGGTACTTTTTGCGGCTTTCCAGACCCGCATTAGCTTATCTCTGCCCACCGCAGAGAATCCCAACGGAGAGAATCATGGCCATTGATTCCAAGGTGGTAGCCCAGGTGGCCCATCTGGCGCGCCTGAAAGTGGACGAGGCAGACAGTGCTGCCCTGTCCGACCGACTCAATGACATCCTGGCCATGGTGGACCAGCTGCAGCAGGCCGATGTGACTGATGTGGCGCCCATGGCCCACCCGCTGGACGTGACCCAGCCCCTGCGAGAAGACGAAGTCAGCGAGCCCAACGTGCGCGACAAGGCACTGGACATCGCCCCCGCCGCCGAAGACGGCTGTTTCCTGGTTCCCCGGGTGATTGAGTAAACAGGTGATGAGCAACGCCATGCACAACAAGACACTGACAGAACTCAAGGCCGGCCTGGCTGCCGGGGACTTCTCCTCCCGGGAGCTCACCGAGCATTTCCTGGCCCGCATCCAGCAACACGACAGTGAACTCAACAGTTTCATTACCGTGACCGCCGAGCAGGCCCTGTCCCAGGCCGATGCCGCTGATCAGGCCATTGCCGCCGGCAATACTGGCCTCCTCACCGGCCTGCCCATCGCCCACAAGGATATCTTCTGCACCGAGGGCGTGCGCACCAGCTGCGGCTCGAAGATGCTGGACTCCTTTATTGCCCCCTACACCGCCACCGTAGTGGAAAAGATGGCCGCCGAAGGTGCCGTCATGCTGGGCAAGACCAACATGGACGAGTTTGCCATGGGCTCCTCCAACGAAACCAGCTACTACGGCCCGGTGAAGAACCCCTGGGACCTGGAACGGGTCCCCGGCGGCTCCTCCGGCGGTGCGGCGGCCTGTCTCGGTGCCCGTCTGGCCCCCGGCGCCACTGGCACCGACACCGGCGGCTCTATCCGCCAGCCGGCGGCCCTGAACAACATTACCGGCCTCAAACCCACATACGGACGCGTTTCCCGCTGGGGCATGATTGCCTTTGCCTCCAGCCTGGATCAGGCCGGCCCCATGGCCCAGAGTTCAGAAGACTGCGCGCTGATGCTGCAGGCCATGGCCGGTCACGACCATCGTGATTCCACCAGCCTTAATGAAAAGGTGGATGATTATCTCGGCGCCCTGAACAACGACATCCGTGGCCTGACCATCGGTATCCCGGAAGAATTTTTCCCGGACACCCTGGACGGCGCCATCGCCGACAACAGCCGCGACGCCATTCGCGAACTGGAAAAACTGGGCGCCAAGGTGGTCTCGGTATCACTGCCCAGCGTCAAACTGTCGGTACCGGCCTATTATGTGATCGCCCCGGCGGAAGCCAGCTCCAACTTGAGCCGCTTCGACGGCGTGCGGTTCGGCCATCGCTGTGACGACCCGAAAGATCTGGAAGACCTGTACAAACGCTCCCGTTCAGAAGGGTTCGGTGATGAGGTTAAGCGCCGCATTCTGGTCGGCGCTTACGCCCTGTCCGCCGGTTACTACGACGCCTATTACCGTCGCGCCCAACAGGTCCGCCGCCTGATCCGTGACGACTTTGCACGCGCCTTCGAAAAAGTCGATGTGTTGATGGGCCCCACCGCCCCGGAAACCGCCTTCAAACTGGGCGCCAAGAAAGACGATCCGGTAAGCATGTACATGGCCGACGTCTTCACCATCGGGGTTAACCTGGCCGGCCTGCCGGCCCTGTCCATGCCCACCGGCTTTATCAACGGCCTGCCCACCGGCACACAGATCATCGGTAACTATTTCCGCGAAGGTCAGATACTCAACGTGGCGCACAAGTATCAGCAGGCCACCGACTGGCATAAACAGGCTCCGGTTTTTGGAGGTGAGCAATGAGTTGGGAAGTCGTGATCGGTCTGGAAATTCACGTCCAGCTCAACACCGTCAGCAAACTGTTCTCCGGCAGCAAACTGTCCACCGGCGCCGAGCCTAACACCCAGGCATCGCTGGTGGATCTGGGCATGCCCGGCACCCTGCCGGTGGTGAACAAGGAAGCAGTGCGCAAAGCGGCGCTATTTGGTCTGGCCATCAACGCAGATATCTGCCGTCACAGTGTGTTTGAACGGAAAAATTATTTTTATCCGGATCTTCCGAAAGGCTATCAAACCACCCAGCTGGCCGAGCCCATCGTGGGTGCCGGCGAGGTAGAAATCCAGCTGGAAAACGGTGAGAAAAAAACTGTGCGCATTCACCATGCGCACCTGGAAGAAGACGCCGGCAAGTCCCTGCACGAAGACTTCCATGGCATGACCGGGATTGACCTGAACCGGGCCGGCACACCGCTGATCGAAGTGGTCACCGAACCGGACATGAGCAATGCGGAAGAAGCCGTAGCCTTTGCCCGTAAACTCCATGCGATTGTCACCTCAATCGGCATCTGCGATGGCGACATGTCCCAGGGCAACATGCGTTTCGATGTGAACGTGTCCATCCGCAAACCCGGCGAACCACTGGGCACCCGCACCGAAACCAAAAACCTGAACTCCTTCCGTTTTATGGAACGGGCCATCAAGCTGGAAGTGGAACGGCAAATTGATGTGCTGGAAGACGGCGGCGAGATTGTCCAGGAAACCCGTTTGTACAACGGCGACACCCACACCGCACGCTCCATGCGCAGCAAGGAAGACGCCAACGATTATCGCTACTTCCCCTGCCCGGATCTGCTGCCAGTGGCCATCACCGACGCGGACCTGGAAGCACTGAAAGCAGCCATGCCGGAGCTGCCCAATGCGCGCAAGGCACGCTTCATGGACGACTATCAGCTGTCCGAGTACGACGCGGATCTGCTATCCGGCTCCATCGCCACTGCCACCTTCTTTGAAGGTGCCGCCAAGGCCGGTGGTGACGCCAAGCTGGCAGCCAACTGGGTGATGGGCGAACTGGCCGCCAGATTGAACGCGGAAGACAAAGACATCAGCGACAGTCCGGTCAGCGCCGAACAACTGGGCCAGCTGATTGCCCGCCTGAAAGACGGCACCATCAGTTCCAAGATTGCCAAGCAGGTTTTCGAAGCCTGCTGGGCCGGCGAAGGTGACCCGGATACCATCATTGAGGCCAAGGGCCTCAAACAGATGAGCGACAGCGGTGAGCTGGAAAAAATTGTCGATGACATCATCGCCAATAACGCGCCCCAGGTTGAGGATTACCGCAACTCTGATGATGCCAAGAAAAAGAAAAAAATCGGTTTCTTTGTGGGCCAGGCAATGAAAGCGACACAGGGCAAGGCGAATCCGCAGCAACTGAATCAACTGCTGCGAGAGAAACTCCAATAACACCCTATCCGTAGGAGCCATGCTTGCATGGCGAATCTGCTCGCACCCCCTTCGGGTGTTCGCCATGCGAGCATGGCTCCTACAGCACAGGTATCCACCCGAGGTGCTCCATGACCACTCAAACCTTCCAGAATCGCGTCACCCTGGAAAAGAAAAACGACATCGCCTATGTCACCCTGAGCCGCGCCGACAAGTACAACGGCCTGGATTTCGCCATGATGGAAGGGCTGGTGGAAGCGGCCAAAGCCGTACGCAAAGACAAGAGCCTGCGCGTGGTGATCATGCAGGGCGCTGGCAAGGCGTTCTGTGCCGGGCTGGATTTCGGCACAGTGATGAAGCAACCACTGAAATTGCTGAAAGGCTTCACCAAATACGGCGTAAAGAAAACCAACCTGTTCCAGGAAGTCTGCTGGTGCTGGCGTGAGCTGCCCATTCCGGTCATCACGGTGCTACATGGCTACTGCTACGGCGGCGGCATGCAGATCGCCCTGGCCGCGGATTTTCGGATCAGCACGCCGGACTGTGAAATGTCGATCATGGAAATCAAGTGGGGGCTGATCCCGGATATGACCGGCAGTGTCACCCTGCGCGAACTGGTTCCCATGGATGTGGCCAAGGAACTGACCATGACCGGTCGCCTGTTCAAGGGCGACGAGGCCAAAGTCCTGAATCTGGTCACCCGGGTGGCTGAAGACCCGCTGGCGGAAGCGGAGCAACTGGCCGAGGCCATCAAGACTCGCTCCCCGGATGGCATCAGCGCTGCCAAGGCCCTGTTCCAGCAAACCTGGAACGTGCCGGAAACCCAGGCATTCGATACGGAAAGCAAACTTCAGTTCAAGCTGCTACGCGGCAAGAACTATCGTCGCGCCCTCCAGGCGGGACAGAAAAAGGAAGCTCCGCAATTTGGTCCGCGGGAACGGGACTACTGATACCCCCATACCGGTGGGGGCATGACAGTGACACCTGCCCCCCGACCGGCGCCCCCGGCAACTGACAACTCAGCCCTGTTTCGTAGCCTCAACTTGCTGCATACTCAGGCGAAAATACGAGTTTGTTGAGGCACTGCATGATTTCCGTGGCCGAAGCCAGTGGCGGCTTTTCCGCTCTGACCCGCATGTACAAACGCCTGGTCGATGACTTCATCGGTCAGCTACCACTGCAACCCCAGTCTTTCCCTCTGGCACCCACAGACAATGCCTTCAAGCAAGGCATGTGTGCTGACACCACCTACGTCGTGAAAGGCGGCATGCTGGGCATGCGCTGTCAGGAGCGCAAATTGTTTACCTGGGATGAGGGGGACATGATTCTGCCCGATGCCGCCGGCAACGACGAAGTGACCTACTACGCGGAAAGTGCCGTGCTGCTGGCCGCTTACCCCACCGTGAAACTGGTCGAAACCGTCCTCGCCGACGAGCGGCTGGCGCGGCTCTGGACCCGTATTCTCACCATCCAGCAGGCCATGCTGCTACGCCTGCTCGCGGCCCATGCCCCGGAAGAAAGCCATACCACCACCGGGTTTGCCTATTTCGAGCCCGGTGACGTGATTATCCGCCAGGGTGAACCGGCGGATTACGTGTTCAGTCTGTTCGAGGGTCAGGCAGATGTGCTGGTGGACGACGTTGTGGTCGGCCATGTCAGTGAAGGGGAAGTGCTGGGCGCCATTGCCCTTCTCACCCATTCCCCGCGCAGTGCTACGGTGCGCGCCAAACACCGGTGCTCCGTGGTCAAGGTGCCCAAGCACCAGTTTAAAAACCTGATCCGCACCAATCCCGGCATGATTCACAGCCTGCTTACCGATATGGCCCGGCAAATCACCGATCTCAATAATCAGGTGGTCCAGCTGTCCGCGTGAGTGCCGCTGCCTGGCCCAGTCAGGTGCATTGTCCCCCTCGGCAAAGGGGCCTATATTGGCAGTAAGGAGGTTGGCCTGAACGCCTTCTCGCAGGGTCGACCTTTGTGCTCAGCCAGGGAGGCCAGGACCATGCGACACATCCTTTCCATAGCCATCATTCTCTGCCTACTGATTCTGGTGGCCGTCTATTTCTTGTCTGACCCGGACCCCGAGACCAGCAACCCGACCCTGAATATGGCGCCGGAACAGACCCTGTCCCAGGATTCCGCGACGGCTCGGGACGATGAGCCTGCGCGCCCCCAGGGGCAATGAGGCTATTGGCACGTCACGCAGGAGGGGTCTGGCGGGAGGAGCAGACCGGACAAGCGGGATCTCGCTGAAAACGCATCTCCCGCCAGGATAGCGTGCGGCCATCGAACAGCCGCAGGGTGGCAGGCAGGGATGTCCCCAGCAGCACCTGTATGGCAGCCAACGCCTGCAGCGTGCCGATGGTGCCCACCACCGGCCCCAGGATACCTGCCTGGCTGCACGCCAGATCACCGTCGGTGCCCTCCCCGTAGACACAGGCGTAGCAGGCACTGCCCGGTTGGCGCAGGTCAAACACCGCCAACTGACCGTCCATGCGGATGGCGGCACCACTCACCAGCGGCCTCCGGTGAGCCACACAGGCCTCATTGATACGCTGACGCGTTGCAAAATTATCCGTGCAGTCCAGCACCACACTGGCCTCGGCCACCTGCCGATCCAGCCAGTGCCTATCGGCTCGCAGCCGATGGGCCTGGATCGCAATCTCCGGATTCAGCGCCAGCAAATGTGCCTTCAGCGCCTCGGCCTTGGGCCGACCCGTATCCTCATCACGGAACGCCACCTGCCGGTGCAGGTTGCTCGGTTCCACCACGTCATCATCCACCAGCACCAGTTCACCGATACCGGCGCCTGCCAGATACAAACCCGCCGGATTGGCCAGCCCGCCACAGCCCACCACCAACACCCGCGCTGCCGCCAGGGCTTCCTGCCCGGCCAGATCAAATTCCTCCACCATCAACTGGCGGCTGTAGCGAAGTAGCTGATCGTCGTTGAGCATGGCTGTCTCGCTGGCACACAACACGCTTCACGCTTGCACGCAAAACATTGAGATTCGATGGTGCAGGTCGCTTGAGCTCAGTGCACCCTACGGTTTGATTTTCGGGTTTTCGCTATTAACTCTTAATTATTAACTATTAACTGCCTTCCCACCGTCACCCGCTCATTGCCGCCCAGGTCACGCTCGGTGCGCACCCCGTCGAAACGTCCTGCCTCCATCAGCGCACGCACCTGCGCACCCTGCTGGTAGCCATGTTCCAGCAGTAGCCAGCCACCGGCAACCAGACGGGCCGCGGACTGGGTGATAATGGTGGCCAGGTCCGCCAGGCCTCGCTGATCCGCCACCAACGCAGAGCGAGGCTCAAAGCGCACATCTCCCTCATCGAGATGATGATCCGCCGGATCAATGTAGGGAGGGTTACTGACAATCACATCGAAAGGTCCCCGGCAATCCTCCAGCCAGCTTCCCTGTTGCAAGGTCACCTGCGCACCCAGCTGGCGGGCATTGCCCCCGGCCACGGACAGGGCCGCCGCACTCAGGTCGGTCAGGGTCACCTGCCACTGGGGACGCTCCAGGGCCAGAGTCACGCCGATGGCACCGGTTCCCGTGCCCAGGTCCACCACCCGGGCCGGACCCGCAGGCCCCAGTTTCAGGGCCAGCTCCACCAGGGTTTCGGTATCCGGTCGAGGGATCAGAGTGTCAGGGGTAACGCTGAAATTGCGGCCAAAAAATTCCCGCTCACCGGTCAGGTGAGCCACCGGTTCACCCTGTTCCCGCCGTGCCAGCAACGCCAGAAAGCTCTGCTGCTGGTGCGCCTCCAGTTCCCGTTCCGGCCAGGTAAACAGATAGCTGCGCGGGCGCGCCAGCACATGGCAGAGCAGCACCTGGGCATCCAGGTCCGGGCTGGGGGACGACGCCAGCCGCTCCCTTGCCTGGCGCAGGGCCGCATCAATGCGCATCCTAGCTGTCGCCCAGGGTTGCCAGCAGGTCCGCCTGGTGTTCGGACATCAAGGCACCCAGCAACTCATCCAGATCCCCTTCCATGATTTCACCGAGCCGGTAAAGCGTCAGATTGATGCGATGGTCGCTTACCCGGCCCTGGGGATAGTTGTAGGTGCGAATACGCTCGGAACGGTCACCGGATCCCACCAGGGATTTGCGCTCCGCCGCCTGTTCCGCATGGGCGGCATTCTGCTGGGCATCGTAGAGTCGGGCACTGAGCAGGCTCATGGCCTTGGCCTTGTTCTTGTGCTGGCTGCGCTCATCCTGACATTCCACCACCACGCCGGTGGGCAGGTGGGTGATGCGGACCGCAGAGTCGGTGGTGTTCACGTGCTGACCGCCAGCACCGGAGGACCGGTAGGTGTCGATGCGCAGGTCTTCGTTGCGGATCTGGATATCTCCCAGGTCCTCGGCTTCGGCCATGATGGCCACCGTGCAGGCAGAGGTGTGGATACGCCCCTGGGATTCCGTGGCTGGCACCCGCTGCACCCGGTGGGCGCCGGATTCAAACTTGAAGCGGGAATAGACCCCATCGCCGATGACCCGGGCAATCACCTCCTTGTAGCCGCCATGCTCCCCTTCACTGGCACTGACCAACTCCACTTTCCAGCCATTCTGCTCCGCATATTTGCTGTACATGCGGAACAGGTCACCGGCAAAAATGGCGGCCTCGTCACCGCCGGTGCCGGCGCGCACCTCAAGAAACACATTGGCACCGTCGCGGGGATCCTTGGGCAACATCAACTTCTGCAGCTCACCGGCAAGGGCATCCATCGTTGCCGTCGCGTCACGGGCTTCTTCCTGGCCCATTTCACGCATGTCCGGATCGCTGTCATCCTGCATGGCCCTGGCCGCTTCCAGATTGGCAGCGGCCTTCAAGTAATCCCGGTAACACTTCACCACCGGGTCAATTTCCGCATACTCCCGGGAAAGGTCACGAAATTTCTTCTGGTTGCCAATAATCTCCGGGTCCGACAACAGACCGGACAATTCCTCAAAACGGTCAGCCAGCTTTTCCAGCTTGCCTTGCAAAGACGCTTTCATAGAACCCTCAAAGGGATTTATTTCGGTTCGGACGGACTGTCCGGATCATCAAGGAGCAGCTCCCGGGCCAACAGCAATGACTCCGCTCGGCCCTCCGCTGCCAACTTGCGCAGGGTCACACTGGGGGTGTGCAGCCATTTGTTGACCAGGGAATGCTGAAACTTGCGCAGGACCTGCTCCGGGTCCCCGCCGTTCTGCAGTTGTTGCAGGGCTTTTTCCAACTCGTTCTCAGCCAGAGCCGTATGCTGCTGCCGGTACTCGCGCAACACGGTCACTGCATCCAGTTCGCGACGCTGGCGTCGGTGGCGAACGATGGCATCACGGATCAGCTCGGCCGCTTCCTGGGCTGCCTGCTGGCGGGCACGGACATTTTCCTGAATGGCTTCCTGCAGGTGATCCACCGTGTACAGGTAGACGTCATCCAGCTCCCCCACTTCCGGTTCGATATCCCGGGGCACGGCAATATCCACCATGAACATGGGCTTGTGGCGGCGCTTCTTCAGCGCCCGCTCCACCATTCCCTTACCCAGAATGGGCAGCGGCGCCGCCGTACAGGAAATCAGGATATCCGCCCGTTCCAGGGCCACCGGTAATTCTTCCAGACTGATGCCCCGTCCGCCGACGCTGGCCGCCAGCTCCGCAGCGCGCTGCTGGGTACGGTTGGCGATGGTGATTTCGCTGACCTGCTGCTCATTCAGGTGACGGGCTACCAGCTCGATCATTTCCCCTGCCCCGATCAGCAGGGCGCGGCTTTTCTTCAGATCGGCAAAGATATGGCGGGCAAAGGACACGGCCGCATAGGCCACAGAAACCGGGTTGGCACCAATACCGGTTTCGGTACGAATGCGCTTGGCCACCGAGAACACTTCCTGGAACAACCGGGAGAGTTCGCCATTGAGCAACCCGGCTTCATGGGCACGGGCATAGGCTTCACGCATCTGCCCGAGAATCTGTGGCTCGCCCAGCACCAGCGAATCCAGGCCGCCAGCCACCCGCATCATATGCTCAAGCGCCTGCTCGCCCTGGTGCTGATAGAGTGCGGACACCAGTTTATCTACCGGCAAGTGGCGACTGTGCGCCAGCCAGGCAGCGAAATCCGGCACCGTCTCATCCACCAGACAGTACAACTCGGTGCGGTTACAGGTGGAAAGCAGGGCCGCCTCACGGACCCCGGGCATGTCTCGCAGGCTGGCCAGCGCCGCTTCCGCCTGCTGCGTGGAGAACGCCAGACGTTCACGTAACTCCACATCCGCGGTGGTGTGATTTACGCCAACAGCGACTAGATTCATAGACTCTCGTGCCCGCAGCAGACCCGGGCCACTTTCCTCACCGGTTTATACGCATGTCGACAGTTCATGGAACTCTCTGTCCGCCACATTCGTCGGAAGGCAATAGCCCGGTGAAAACAGGCCACGCAAGGGTCAGGCATTTTGCGTTAAAGCGCCCCCCAAAACAATGATGGCCCGGCGAATCAATGGCATAGGAACCGCTTATCCGTTTGGGCAATCCCGGATCGCTGTGCCATGATACCCGGACCATAAAACAGGCATACCCCCTTTAATGACGCGATTCCTTTTTCTGCCACTTTGCGGCGTCCTGTTACTTAACGGCTGCGCCAGCAAGACACCGGCCCCGACAGCTGCCGAGTCACAGCCTCCTGCGGCCAATCCGCCCGCACCGAGCTATGACAGCGAGACCCTTTCCGACCTGCTGGTGGCGGAAGTGGCCGCCCAGCGCCAGTCCCTGGGCGTGACACTGGCCTATTACAGCCAGGCGGCCCGTAGCACCGGGGATCCACAAGTGATCAGCCAGGCGGCCCAACTGGCCCATTACCTGGAAGACCATCAACAGGCCCTGGCCCTCAGCGAGCTATGGCTGGAACAGGCTCCGGCGGACGAAGAAGCCCTGCAACTGGCGATCCTTTCGGAAATCCGCCTGGGAAACATCCCCGCCGCCAGCCGCTACCTGGACATGTTGTTAGGCGAACATGGCGGTGAAGCGCTGGGCAGGCTGGTCAGCCAAGCCCGCGGACTGGATGCCCAGGGTAACCGGCAGCTGGTCGAGGCGCTGGCCCAGCTCACCGACCGGTACCCGGATCAGGCCCCGCTATGGTACGCCCGCGCCCTCTGGCTCGAGCACCAGAACGATTACGCGGGCGCCCTGGAGGCGGATGAACGGGCCCTGGACCTGATGCCCCGGCATGAAGAAGCTCTTCTGCTCAAGGCCCAGCTGCTGCACAAATTGGGGGAAGAAAAACAGGCCCTGCGGCACCTGAAGAAACTGGTTCGCAAATATCCCCAGGCGCGACGCCCCCGCATTACCTATATCCGCATGTTGCTGGCCACCGGCGATGCGGATAACGCCGAGAAACAGCTGGTCCGCATGGCGGAGCAATACCCGGAAGATCTGGATCTGCGCTTTTCCCTGGCGCTGCTGGCCCTGGAAGCCGGAGCCAGCGATGCCGCCCGGGGGCAACTGCACGCCCTGTTGGCGCAGAACTACCGGCCGGATGACATGCATCTCTACCTGGGACAGGCCGCCGAGCAGGCACAGGATCTGGACCGGGCCGTGGATCATTACCTGAAAGTGCAGGGTGCCCAGGCGGTCCGTGCCAATGTCCAGGCCGCACGCCTGCTCTACCAGCAGGGCAACAGCGACCAGGCAAGCGCCCTGATGGCCAGCCTGGCCAGACAGCACCCGGAGCTGAGCACCAGTCTTACTATCACTGAAGCAGAAATGCGCAACGATCGAGGGGATCCCCGGGGGGCGCTGATCCTGCTCGACCAGGCCGTCGAGGCAGAACCGGACAATACCGAGCTCCTCTATAGCCGGGCCATGATCGCAGAGAAAACCGGCGATCTGGCAAAACTGGAACGCGACCTGCGACGGGTGCTATCCATCTCACCGGATGATGCCAGCGCACTCAACGCTTTGGGCTACACCCTGGCCAACCGCACCCAGCGCCTGGACGAGGCCTACGACTATATTTCCCGAGCGCTGGCATTACGGCCGAATGATCCGGCCATCCTGGACTCCATGGGTTGGGTGCTTTACAAGCGCGGTGAACTGGAAGCGGCCCGCGACTATTTGCGCCGGGCCTACGAAAAATTCCCTGACCCGGAGGTTGCCGCCCATTACGGTGAGGTTCTCTGGGTACTGGGTGCCCAGAATCAGGCCCGCCAAGTATGGCGCGATACCCTGCAAAGCAATCCGGACGCCCCCCATATCCGTGAAGTCATGGAAAAATTCGGAGCTCGCCTGTGATCCTCAGCCCCATGCGAATCCTCACCCTGGCACTGATGGCCCTGACGGTGAGTGCCTGTCAGCTGCGCCCCACTCCCTCAGCAACCTTTGACCATCCCGACCAGATCGACCGCTGGGCCATGAGTGGCAAGCTCGGCTACCGAACCGCCAATGACGGTGGCAGCGCCTCCTTCGACTGGACCCAGCAGCCCAATCGCGGCCAGATCCGCTTTTCCGGCCCCCTGGGTTTTGGTAGCGCCGACCTGCGCTGGGACAGTGGCCGGGCCGAACTGATTACGGCCAAGGAACAATACCAGGCCCGCAGCCCCGGTGAACTGGCCTGGCACCTGACCGGCTTCTGGCTCCCGGTCTCCGCCCTGCAGTACTGGGCTCGGGGCCTGCCCTGGCCTGGCGCCCGCGGCGAGGCCGACTATGACCAAAGCGGCCATCTGCAAACCCTGCAACAGCTGGGCTGGAGCCTGGAATTCGACCGCTATCAGCCGGTAGCCGGAGTGACGCTGCCTTATCGCATCAAGGCCAGACAGAACGGCAACCGCTTCACCCTGCTGATCAAGGACTGGCAGCCCGGCCCCCGACAATGACCATGCTCACCCTCCCGGCTCCCGGCAAGCTCAACCTGTTCCTGCACATCACGGGTCGTCGACCGGACGGTTACCATGAGCTGCAAACCCTGTTCGCGCTGCTCGACCAGGGCGACACCCTGCATTTCACCCCGGCTGACTCCCTGACCCTGGAATGCGACCACCCGGAGGTTCCCAGCGACGACAGCAATCTGATACTGCGCGCGGCCCGGCTCCTGCAGACCCATGCCGGCTGCCACTCCGGGGCTCGCATCCGCCTGGAAAAACACCTTCCTATGGGCGGCGGCGTTGGCGGCGGCTCCTCTGATGCTGCCACTACCCTGCTGGGGCTCAATGCCCTGTGGGGCCTGAATCTGCCCGAGGACACCCTGGCGGAACTGGGGTTATCACTGGGGGCGGATGTGCCGGTCTTTGTCCGTGGCAAAAGCGCCTGGGCGGAAGGCGTCGGAGAGCAAATCACCCCGGTTTCACTGCCGAACGATGATTTTTTGGTCATTCACCCGGGAATTCATGTGTCAACTGCTCGAATTTTCGGCGACCGGCAATTGACAAGGGATACCCCCGTCAGTAAATTACCGGCCTCGCTTGAGGTGGTGCTGACCCGCGACTTTCGCAATGACTGTGAAGCGGCAGCAATACGGCAATTTCCGCAAATCGGGGAGTTGCTTCACTGGCTCAGGCAGCATACGGGAAATGCCCGTATGACCGGTACCGGCGCTTGTTGTTTTGCACGCCTCACCGGACCGCAACAGGGGCAGCATTTGCTGCAACAGTTGCCACAACACTGGACAGGTTTCGTCGCTCGAAGCTGTAATACTTCTCCTCTCCACCAGACACTGGGAGAGACACTGGCGAAGTTTCGAGAGACACAGAATTCAGGCAACTCTGCACAAACGAGTAAATAGTGCAGACCTGAGACCGAGTGTTGGGGTATAGCCAAGTTGGTAAGGCAACGGGTTTTGATCCCGTGATTCCCAGGTTCGAGTCCTGGTACCCCAGCCATTTTCTTGCCCGGAGCCCTCCCCCCTTTCCTCGGAGGCTCCCGAAATTCACGACTCAAGAGGGACGCCAGTGTCCAAACTCGTCGTTTTCACCGGTAACGCTAATCCCGAACTGGCCCAGGCCATGGTCAAACACCTGAACCTGCCCATTGGCAATGCCGATGTGGGCACCTTCAGTGATGGTGAAGTGGCCGTGGAAATCCAGGAAAACGTGCGCGGCAAAGACGTCTTTATCGTGCAATCCACCTGCAATCCCACCAACAACAACATCATGGAGTTGCTGGTGATGGCCGACGCCCTGCGTCGCTCCTCTGCAGGCCGGATTACCGCCGTGATGCCCTATTTCGGTTACGCCCGCCAGGATCGCCGGGTGCGTTCCGCCCGGGTACCGATCACCGCCAAGGTGGTCGCCGACATGATCACCGCCGTGGGTATCGACCGGGTTGTCACCGTCGACCTGCATGCCGACCAGATTCAGGGCTTCTTCGACATTCCGGTGGACAACGTCTACGCCACCCCGCTGATTGTGGCGGACATCGAGCGCCAGAATCACGATGACCTGATGGTGGTATCCCCGGATGTGGGCGGTGTGGTCCGCGCCCGTGCACTGGCCAAGCAGCTTAACGACGCCGATCTGGCCATCATCGACAAGCGCCGCCCCAAGGCCAACGTGTCCCAGGTGATGCACATCATCGGTGAAGTAGAAGGCCGCACCTGTATTCTGGTGGACGATATGGTCGATACTGCCGGCACCCTCTGCAAGGCCGCCCAGGCCCTGAAAGACCATGGTGCCGCCAAGGTCTACGCCTATATCACCCACCCGGTACTGTCCGGCCCGGCCATCGACAACATCGCCAACAGCGCCCTGGATCAACTGGTGGTCACGGACACCATCCCGCTGTCTGAAGCGGGACGCGCCTGTGCCAACATCCGCGTGCTCAGCCTGGCCCCGATGCTGGCCGAAACCATCCGCCGGGTGAACAACGAAGAGTCCCTGAGCGCCATGTTCGACCGGCTGGAGCTGGTGTAAATCAGCGGCAAGCATCAAGCTACAAGCTTCAACACGGCATGAATTGTTGCCAGCTTGAAGCCCCTGAGGCCGCGCACAGCTCCTGTGCGCGGCCTCTTTCATTCCGGGCTACCCCGATGCCAAACCGTGTTGCAGCTTGTAGCTTGCGGCTTGAAGCCCTTTCCGCTGGCACGCAGCGCCTTTTTCATGCATAATCGCGCCCCCGCGGAATCCTCCGTGGTTCTATCAACCTCTCCGGCAGACCTGGTCGCGGGACGCCCGAGAGCTTACTGGAGACATATCATGTCCAATGATTTCCTGCTGAATGCAGAAGCCCGCAGCGACATGGGGAAAGGTGCGAGCCGCCGCCTGCGTCGTCTGCAAGAACGTGTTCCCGGCATCATCTATGGTGGCGACGCCGAGCCGCAGATGATCAGCGTGGAGCTGCGTGAACTGAAAAAGGCTCTGGAAACCGAAGCCTTCTACAGCCACGTGCTGACCCTGAAACTGGACGGCGCCAATGTGCAGGCGGTACTGCGTGACATGCAGCGCCACCCGGCTAAAGGCCACCCGACCCACGTGGACTTCCTGCGTGTGGACAAGACTCACAAGATCACCATGAATGTGCCCCTGCACTTCATCAATGAAGAAAGCTCCATTGGTGTGAAGAAACAGGGCGGTGAGATCCACCACAATATTTCCGAGGTGGAAGTCAGCTGTCTGCCGCAGAACCTGCCCGAGTTCATCGAAGTGGACATGGCAGCGGTCGAACTGGACAGCATTGTTCACCTGTCTGATCTGAAACTGCCCAAGGGCGTGGAGCTGACCCAGCTCTCACTGGGCGATGATCACGACCAGCCGGTAGCCGCTATCCATGCGCCGAAAGTTCGTGCGTCTGCTGACGACGAAGACGGCGAAAGCGAAGAAGCCGCTGGCGAGGAATAAGACGCACTGTGGCTGTGGCGGAAACGGTTCGACTGATCGTAGGCCTGGGTAACCCGGGCCGCGAATACGAGGACACCCGCCACAATGCCGGCGTCTGGTATGTGGACGCCCTGGCCCGTCGCCAGGGCGTTTTCCTTTCTGAAGACAAGAAATATTTCGGCCTTACCGGCACCTTTACCTTCGAAGGCGAAACCATTCGTCTGCTGGTCCCCACGACCTTTATGAACCGCAGTGGTCAGGCCACCGCCGCTCTGGCGAACTTCTTCAAGATACCTGTCACCCAGATTCTCGTCGCCCACGACGAACTGGACCTGCCCCCCGGCTGCGCCCGCTTCAAGCAAGGCGGCGGCCATGGCGGCCATAACGGGCTGCGCGACATTATCAGCAAGCATGGCAACAGCCGTGACTTCTATCGGCTGCGCATCGGCATCGGCCACCCCGGCTCCGCTGACCGCGTCACCCCCCATGTGCTCAACAAGCCCTCCCAGGCCGATCGCGACCTGATCGACCGCGCCATCGACGAAGCGGTCTATCACACCGCCGACATGCTGCGCGGGGATTTGAACGGGGCAATGAACCGACTCAACGGGTTCAAGGCTTAAAGGCAGGTACGAGTTGCGAGCAGCGGGTTTCGAACACCGCAAACCCGCGCCTACCTCATCACTGATTCTTACCTATCTTCCGCGTACCTCGCCAGCAGCCACTCTCCGGCTGGCCGGGATCGCCATTTTTCGATCTGTTTGCGCAACGCTGGCGACAGTGTTGTTTCATCGAACAAGTCCCAGGGCGAACCTTTCGGGCTCACCAATGGCGCCATCATGCTGGCAGCCGTGATATCCGCCAGACTGAAGCGATCGCCAACCAGATATTGCCCCTTGCCTTTCTTCAGCTCGCTCTCCAACAGTGCCAAGCCCTCCTCAACGCGCTGTTCGGATCGCATCACCCATTGCGGATTGATGGCATAGCCGCGCCGAATGGCCTCCCGAACCAGCGGCCTGGCCACCCGTTCCAGGGGGCCGGGCAAGCCGCAATCGCCCACCAGGGCTCTCATCACTTCCGGCCGATCAAGGACCTGGCCGTACACCCAACGCCGAACATGGACGCCATAGCGATCAAACTGCTGCTCCAGCTCAATCACCCGGGCGCGGGCATCACTGGCCCGTGGCAACAGTGACGGCTCCGGGTAATATTTCTCCAGGTAATAGGCAATCCGGGTGGAGTCACTGATCCTGCGTTTACCGTCGCGCAGCAGGGGCACCGTATTGGCGCGGGCCAGCCACTGGGTACGCACCCGGTGGGCCACGGGCAACAGATTGGCCGTTCGGTACGCCAGGCCCTTGTGGTCCAGCTGCCAACGGGACTTCTCGCAGTAATGAGAGATCGGGAACTGGTAAAGGATGCGCTCGGCCATGGTGACTCTTGTTCAGTTGACGGACTTGCAGTCTAGCCCGCCCCCGCCATGTCGGTAGCGGCAACAGCGCCTGGTACAGTCGTCCCGCCAGCAACCCCCGGGTTCGCCGCGAAATGCCCGGCGGTGGTCGCTTTTTGAACCCGCCTTGAGTAGCATTGCGCCCTCGAAAAACGGAGGTCTGTTATGGGTTTCAAATGCGGTATCGTCGGTCTGCCCAACGTGGGCAAATCCACCCTGTTCAACGCGCTGACCAAAGCGGGGATTGATGCCGAGAACTTCCCGTTCTGCACCATTGAGCCCAATACCGGTGTGGTTCCGGTGCCAGACCCCCGTCTGGACAAGCTCTCCGCCATTGTCAGCCCGGAACGGATCATGCCCGCCACCATGGAATTCGTGGATATCGCCGGCCTGGTGGCCGGGGCGTCCAAGGGCGAAGGCCTGGGCAACAAGTTTCTGGCCAATATCCGTGAAACCGATGCCATCGCCCATGTGGTGCGCTGCTTCGATGACGAGAACGTGATCCATGTGTCCGGCAAGGTGTCCCCCCTGGACGACATCTCCGTGATCAACACCGAGCTGGCCCTGGCCGACCTGGATACGGTGGAAAAAGCCCACCTGCGGGCCACCAAGGCCGCCAAGGGACAGGACAAGGATGCCAAAGGCCTGCTGCCGGTACTGGACAAGGTGCTGCCCGTTCTCAACGAAGGTGAACCGGCCCGCTCCGTGGATCTGAACGATGATGAGCGCAAGGCCATCAAGAGCCTGAACCTGCTGACCCTGAAGCCGACCATGTACATCGCCAACGTGGACGAAGGCGGCTTTGAGGACAACGCCCTGCTGGACGCCGTGCGCGAACTGGCGGAGAAGGAAAATTCCTCCGTGGTGCCTATCTGCGCCAAGATCGAATCGGAAATTGCCGAGCTGGACGACGAAGAAAAGGCCGACTTCCTGGCCGACCTGGGCATGGAAGAGCCGGGCCTGAACCGGGTCATCCGTGCCGGCTTCAACCTGCTCGGTCTGCAGACCTACTTCACGGCGGGCAAGAAGGAAGTGCGCGCCTGGACCGTCCGTGTTGGCGCCACCGCCCCCCAGGCCGCCGGTGTGATCCACACCGATTTCGAAAAAGGTTTCATCCGCGCCGAAGTCACCGCCTATGAAGACTACATCGAGCATAACGGCGAAGCCGGCGCCAAGGATGCCGGTAAATGGCGCCTGGAAGGCAAGGAATACATCGTCAAGGATGGGGATGTCGTGCACTTCCGGTTTAACGTCTGAGTCGCAAGTTAAAAGTTGAAAGTTCAAACACGGGCCAAGTTCGCCATGTGTTGAAACGAAAGAGGCCGCGCCCAAACCTTGGGCGCGGCCTCTTTGCTTTCCGCTCACACTAAAACCGTCTCGCGTTTCAACTTTGCACTTTCAACTTGAAACGGCTCTTCAATCTGTTCCGCCGGCATTCACTGGCTCGAAATCCTCGTCCTTCAATTCCGGCAGTTTCTCGTCACAGCCCTGAATGCCCTGCTTCTTCAGATTGGTGCAGACCCGGTCCAGCTTGTTGTCGACCGCGTGCATGTGATCGAGCAGCAGGTGGATGGCTTCGGCTACCGGGTCCGGCATATCGTTGCTGACCCCATAGGCCTGGAATCCGATTTTTTCTGCCATCTGCTGGCGGTTCTTTTCCTGTTCCGTGATCGGCTTGCTGACCACCCGGCCGGGGATACCGATGACGGTGGCGCCTTCGGGGACTTCCTTGGTGACCACCGAGTTGGAACCGATCTTGGCATTCTTGTGCACGGTAAACGGCCCCAGCACCTTGGCGCCGGCACCGACCACCACACCGTCCTCCAGGGTCGGATGGCGCTTGCCCTTGTTCCAGCTGGTGCCGCCCAGGGTAACGCCGTGGTAGAGCGTCACGTCATCGCCGATTTCCGCGGTTTCGCCGATCACCACGCCCATGCCGTGATCGATAAAGAAGCGTCGACCGATCTTGGCACCAGGGTGGATCTCGATACCCGTCATCCAGCGGGCGAAAGTGGAAACAAATCTCGCCAGCTGCTTGAAGTTCCGTTTCCACAGGGCGTGGGCGAGGCGGTGGAACAGCACGGCGTGCAGGCCCGGGTAGTTCAGCAACACCTCCAGGGTGTTACGTGCCGCCGGGTCCCGGTGGAATACCGACGCGATGTCCTCGCGTACTCGATCAAACATAGATACCTCGTCTCAGGCGTAACCGGTTGGATACCACGGGGAGCGGGAACTATTCCCCGTCATTCCGCGGCATTTTTCTTTCCAGCGCCACCAGCACACCACGCAGAATGCTCATTTCCATTTTGTCCGGTCGCGCGCGCATAAACAAACGGCGCATGCGCGTCATGACCTGGCCCGGCTGCTGCGGATTCAGGAAACCGCTTTGCGCCATGACCTTTTCCAGATGATCGAGAAAACCGGCCACGGCCTCGTTACTGGCCAGTGGCTCATCCCAGAACATCTCCGGCAGCGGCATGGCCTCGCGGCGGGAACGGGCTTCCTTCAGATCAAAATCGTCTCCCAACAGAGCCATGCGCAGCTCGTAACTGATTAATTGGACCGCCGACGCCACATTCAAGACCCCGTACTCGGGATTGGTGGGCACGCTCACATGCAGATTGCAGCGGCGCAGCTCATCATTGGTGAGCCCGCGGTCCTCGCGACCGAACAGCACCGCAATACGGGTGTCATCCGGCTCGTGGGACAATTGCGCCGCCAGTTGCCGGGGCGTGAGGCACGGCCAGGGGATACGACGCTGACGGGCGCTGGTGCCGATTACCAGGGTGGCCCCCTCCAGGGCTTCGTCCAGGGTCTGGCAGACCTGCGCAGCTTCCAGCACATCCCCGGCCCCGGAGGCCCGGGCGGTGGCTTCCACGGACGGATAATCCCGCGGCTGTATCAGCCTCAGGTCCGACAGCCCCATGGTTTTCATGGCCCGGGCTGCGGCACCGATGTTGCCGGGATGGGTGGTTTCCACCATCACAATACGCACATTTTCTAGCATGTAAGGTACCTGTACACGGGTCTGGCCGGAAAAGGCGGCAATGTTATCATGAGAAACTGCCAATTATCCCTTGCCCGAGAGGCCCCGGTGCCCGGGAAAGGCAATTAAGCGGTTTCCAACGCTGCCCTGAACGCACCGGCTCTGCTACAATCCGCGCCCCGGCAAGGCACCCTGCCCGCCGGCGCTCTTTGACAACTTTTTTGAGGACAGATGCATGCATGCGCCGCAAGTGAATATTGCCCTGCGAGCCGCCCGTCAGGCGGGTAACCTGATTCGTCGTGCCGCCGAAAGCAATGACCCGTTATCTGTCAGCAAGAAAGGCATGAACGACTTCGTCACCGAGGTGGACCGGGCTGCCGAACAGCGCATCATCGAAGTCATCCTCAAGGCCTACCCGGATCACAGCATTCTCGCCGAGGAATCCGGCGAAATCCGCGGCAAGGGTGACGGGGCAGACTTTCAGTGGGTGATCGACCCCCTGGACGGCACCACCAACTTCATCCATGGCTTCCCCCAGTACTGCGTCTCCATCGCCCTGAAATACAAAGGGAAACTGGAACACGCCGTGATCTATGATCCCAACCGGGATGAAGAATTCACCGCCAGCCGTGGTCGTGGCGCCGCCCTCAACGGGCGCCGTATCCGTTGCACCAACCGTCCCGGCCTGGAAGGCTGTCTGATCGGCACCGGTTTCCCGTTCCGTAAAGACCAGGCGCCGCATATGGACGCCTACCTGGGCATGTTCGCCGACATCGCCGCGTCCACCGCCGGCCTGCGCCGCCCGGGCTCTGCCGCCCTGGACCTGGCCTGGCTGGCCGCCGGTCGCCTGGACGGCTTCTTCGAATTCGGCCTGTCCGAGTGGGATCTGGCCGCCGGCGCCCTGTTGATCACCGAAGCCGGTGGCCTGGTAGGCGACCTGAGCGGTGGCCACAAATTCCTGGAAAGCGGCGGCATCGTCGCCGGCAGCCCGAAGGTCTTCAAAGGGTTGCTGCAGAAGATCAAACCGCACCTGAACGACGGATTGCGTCGGTAGATTTTCTATCGGACATCGCGGTAGTCGCGCCGCTTGAGGCGCGAATCGGCAAAATCCGAGGCGAGTCCCGAGAAGCGAGTCGCGAAAGGCGATACGGACTTCGGTTGTGATTTTCGTTACTCGCTTCTCGGGACTCGCTCCGTCTCATTCGCGCCTCAAGCGGCGCCCCTACAGCCGTATTGTTGCAACCCCTCCCTGCGCTCATCCCGTCTTTTCCTTAGACCCCGAACCGATTTTTTGCTTCCGGCATGGACATCTCTCCTTGCTTTGCTAGCGTAATACGCAACACGGTGCAAAAAGCTCGGGAGATAAACGATGACGGTTACCCTCACTGACAACGCCCTGTTTCGCCAGCAGTGCTATATCAATGGCCACTGGTGCGATGCGGATGACGGTGCCACCTTCACCGTGACGAACCCGGCCACTGATGACAGCCTGGGCACCTCTCCGCGAATGGGAGAAGCAGAAACCCGCCAGGCCATCGACGCCGCCCACGGGGCTTTTCCTGCCTGGCGGGATCTGCCCGCTGCACAGCGCGCCACGCTCCTTGAGGCCTGGCACGATCTGATGATGGAACACCAGGACGACCTGGGCCGGCTGATGACCCTGGAGCAGGGCAAACCCCTGGCCGAGGCCAAGGGCGAAATCGCCTACGCCGCCTCCTTCCTGAAATGGTTCGCCGAAGAGGCCCGGCGCGCCTACGGCGACACCATCCCGGCACCCAAAGCCGGTCAGCGAATTGTGGTGATCAAGCAACCCATTGGTGTGACCGCAGCGATTACCCCCTGGAATTTCCCTTCCTCCATGATCACCCGCAAGGCCGGCGCCGCCCTGGCCGCAGGCTGTACCATGGTGGTCAAACCCGCCAGTGCCACCCCCTACTCCGCCCTGGCACTGGCCGAGCTGGCGGAGCGCGCAGGGATCCCCGCAGGCGTGTTCAACGTGATTACCGGCAGCGCCGGGGCCATTTCCACTGCCCTCACCGACTCTCCCATTGTCCGCAAGCTGAGCTTCACCGGCTCCACGGAAGTGGGCTCCAAACTGATGGCCCAGTGCGCCAAGCACATCCAGAAAGTGTCCCTGGAACTGGGAGGCAACGCCCCCTTCATCGTCTTTGACGATGCCAATCTGGACAAGGCCGTGGAAGGCGCCATGGCCAGCAAGTTCCGCAACACCGGTCAGACCTGCGTCTGCGTCAACCGCTTCCTGGTGCAGGACAGCATCCACGATGCCTTCGTGGAAAAACTGAAAACTGCCATCGAAGCCATGAAAGTCGGCGACGGCCTTGAGGAGGGCGTCAGCCAGGCGGCCCTGATCAACCGGGATGCCGCCGACAAGGTCATGGAGCATCTGGAAGACGCCTTGGGCAAGGGCGCCAAGGTGGTTACCGGCGGCCAGCGCCATGAGCGCGGCGGCAGCTTTGTACAGCCCACCCTGATCACCGGCGTGACCACCGATGCGCAGCTCTGCCAGGAAGAAACCTTTGGCCCGCTGGCCGCTGTGATTCCATTCCGCACCGAAGAAGACGCCATTCGCATCGCCAACGACACCCCTTACGGTCTGGCCGCCTATTTCTACAGCGACAACATCCACCGTTGCTGGCGCGTGGCCGAAGCGCTGGAAAGCGGCATGGTAGGTGTCAACGAAGGCCTGATTTCCAACGCGGCCGCCCCCTTCGGTGGCGTCAAGGAATCCGGTCTGGGCCGGGAAGGCTCCCACCAGGGCATGGATGAATACCTGGAAGACAAGTACCTGTGTATGGGTAGCTAACCTAACAACAGCTTCACGAGACACACTGCAAGCTGAGCATTAACGCATCGCTTGCAGAAACCGGAGCGCTTCACCTCCGCGCACACAGGCTTGCATCGCGGGCATCCATTGCCGCCACTGCCAGGACAGCCCGTATTGCAGCGTGGAGAGAGCGACCTGCAGCTGATAAGGAGGCGGAATGGGACAAGCGTTGAACATCGCCCTGCTTCCCGGTGACGGCATCGGCCCGGAAGTGACGGATGTGGCAGAGGCGGTCCTGAACCTGCTGATCCAGCGCTACCAGCTGCCGTTAGGATATACCCGCTTTGACTGGCCGTCCCACGCCTGGCATCAGGCCCATGGGGAGATGATGCCCGGCGACGGCGTGGCGCAGCTTCGCGAGTTTGATGCCATGCTGCTGGGCGCTCTGGGGGATCCGGGCCCGCTAGAAGACCCTTCCCGTTTTGTCCTGTCCGACAGCGTGTCTTTGGCACCGTTACTGGCCCTGCGCAAACAGCTCGACCTGTGGGCCTGCGAACGCCCTGCCCACTGGCTGCCCGGCGCGCCCCAGTATCTGGCCGATCCACGCGCCCGCGAAGTGGATATGCTGGTGATTCGCGAAAACAGCGAAGGCGAATACAGCGGCCAGGGCGGGCGGCTGGCGCCGGGCACTGCTCAGGAAGTGGCCACCCAGGTGGAGGTGTTTACCGCCCGCGCCACCGAACGACTGATCCGCCATGCCTTCCAGCGGGCCCGTCAACGGGCCGCCCAGCGCGGAACACCCCGTCAGTTCAAGAACGGCAAGCACGCCCAGGTATGCCTGATCACCAAGCGCAATGCCCAACCTTTCTGGGGCGATCTGTATACGGATACCTTTCAGCGCATCGCCAACGAATTTCCCGACGTGGACACTCACCACGAGCTGGTGGATGCGGCCTGCATGAAGTTCGTGCAGTGCCCCTGGCGCTTCGACGTGGTGGTCGCCAGCAATCTGCACGGTGACATTCTTACCGACCTGGCAGCGGTATTGTGCGGCGGACCGGGGCTGGCCCCATCCGCCAACCTGAACCCGGATGAACCCACGCTGCCCGCCCTCTTTGAACCGGTGCACGGCAGCGCCCCGGACATTGCCGGCCAGAACCTGGCCGACCCCCGCGCCACCCTGATGAGCCTGGCCATGTTGCTGGAAAATCTGGCCCACCATCACCCGGCCATCGGCAGTGCGGCACAACATCTGCATGACCTGATTCAGGCGGACCTGGCCCGCGAGGCGAACGGTGACCCTTTTTCAGGCACCCGGGAAACCGGACAACGGCTATGCCAGTGGCTGGCAGCCTGACGCTGCGCCGGCAAGCCAACAACAGAAAGGAGGCACTATGAGTCACCTGTCCCCCCTGCTGGTGCAATCCAGCGGTATTTGTGCCGAGCGCGGCGAAGGAAACTGGCTCTACGACGAGGATGGCAACCGCTGGCTGGATTTCACCTCCGGGATCGGTGTCACCTCCACCGGTCACTGTCATCCGAAAGTGGTGGCTGCGGCTCAGGAGCAGGTCGCCAAACTGGTCCATGCACAATATGCCACCGTCAAACACCCCAATATGGTTGAACTGACGGATCGGCTCTACAAGCATCTGCCCGCCCATATGGATGCTGTGGCGTTTTCCAATTCCGGCAGTGAGTCCGTGGAAGCAGCATTCCGCCTGGCACGACAGGCTACCGGTCGCCCCAACATTGTGGTGTTTCGTGGCGGTTTTCATGGCCGGACCATGGGCGCGGCGTCGTTGACCACCTCCAATAACAAGGTGCGCACCGGTTGGGCACCGCTGATGGCGGGCGTGTCGGTTGCCCCCTTCCCCCATGCCTACCGCTACGGCTGGGACGAAGACACTACCGTGGACTTCTGTCTGGGAGAACTCGATCACCTGATGATCACCGAGTGCAACCCCAAGGACACGGCGGCCATCATCATCGAACCGGTACAGGGCGAGTACGGCTACTACCCGGCGCCGAAACGTTTCATGGAAGGACTGCAGGCACGCTGCAAGGAACATGGCATCCTGCTTATCGTCGATGAAATCCAGGCCGGCTACGGGCGCACCGGCAAGTTCTGGAGTCACGAACACAGCGGGGTGTCCGGGGACATCCTGATTACCGCCAAGGGGTTGGCCAGTGGTTACCCCCTGTCTGCCATCGCTGCCAGCAAATCCCTGATGGACAAGGGCTACCCGGGCTCCCAGGGCGGCACCTACGGCGCCAACGCGGTTGCCTGCGCTGCCGCCATCGCCACGCTGGACGTGATCGAAGAAGAAGGGCTGGTAGAGCATGCCCGCGAGATGGGTGACTATCTGCTGGAGAAGCTCACGGCGGTTCAGCAGGATTTCCCCTGTATCGAAGAGATACGCGGCCAGGGCCTGATGCTCGGCGCCGAGATCACCCGCTCCCCGGGGGTGGCAGACGGCGAACACGCCGCGGCCATTCTCAAGGCCTGCGAGAAAGATGGCGTCCTGCTGCTCCGCTGTGGACACAAGGGCCAGGTGGTTCGCTGGCTGCCTGCGCTCAACGTGACTCGCGAGGAAATCGATATTGCCGTGGGCACCTTCGCCAAGGCGATTGCCAGCACATGCAAGAACCAGGATAAACGCTGCTCAGGCTGCAAAAGCTGAATTCGAAAGCCACCGGAAAGTGAAAGAGTCGCATTATGAGCAAACCGGTAATTACGGTGCTGATGGCCGAGGATGAACCCTCCATGCCCGGGCTTGAAGCCCTTGCGGGGCAAGCGGAGGTTCGCGAGGCCCGGCATCGGGAGGAGCTGGAAGCCGCCCTTCCGGAAACGGAAATTTTGCTGGTGACCGATTTCCGCACCGAGATGCTGCAGGAAGTCTGGCCCGATCCCTGCAAAATTCGCTGGATACACGCCACCAGCGCGGGGGTGGATGCCCTGATGATTCCCCAAGTGCGTGACAGCGACATTCCTGTCACCAATGCCAGAGGTATTTTTGACAGGGGTATTGCCGAATATGTGCTCGGCGCCATGTTGCTGTTTGCCAAGGACACGCTCACCAACCTGTCGCTGATGAAGGAACACCGCTGGCAGCACCGGGAAACCCGTCTACTGCGAAACAGCCGGGCCTTGGTGGTAGGTGCCGGCTCCATTGGCCGGGAAGTGGCAACCGTACTGGGCGCCCTGGGCGTCAGCGTAGTGGGCACCGCCCGCAACGCCCGGGAGGATGCAGCGTTTGAGCGGGTGCATGCCCAACAGGATCTGCCCGATCTTCTCCCTGAAGCGGATTACGTCATCATTACCGCACCACTGACGCCGCAAACCGAAGGGCTGTTCGACGCTGACCAGTTCCTGCGCATGAAGCCCGGTGCGGTACTGATCAATGTGGGGCGCGGCCCCATCGTGGAAACGTCAGCGCTGCTGGCCGCCCTGCAAAGCGGGCATCTGGGCGGCGTTGCTCTGGACGTGTTCGAAGAAGAACCCCTGCACGCCAACCACCCGCTCTGGGATGAACCCAAGGCCATGCTGTCCGCCCATATGGCCGGGGACTTTATCGGCTGGCGAGCCGCGCTGGGTCAGCAATTTGTCGATAACTTTCAACGCTGGCAGAAAGGGGAACCGCTCAACAACCCGGTCAGCAAGGAGCACGGCTACGTCAGTAATGCCTGAGGCAAGAGCCTGACCGCAGCCCTACGCAGAGAAACACAGGATTAGCGTCAACCAGGAGTGATGCCGATGAGCAAGGAACTACTGACCATGAGCGCCCAGGCGCTGAAAGCCGCCTACCAGACCGGCGCCCTCTCCCCCGTAGAGGTTTGCTCCAACCTGCTGGACCATATCGAAAAGCATGACCCGGCCCTGAATGCCTGGTGCCTGATTGACCGCGATACCACCCTGCAATGGGCCCGTGAATCCGAACAACGCTATCAGCAAGGCACTCCGGAAGGGTTACTGGATGGCGTACCGGTGGCCGTCAAGGATGTCTTCCTCACTCCCATGTGGCCGACCCTGAAAGGCTCCAAAACCATCGACCCTGCCTCTACCCTGAACAAACGCTCCCCGGCGGTGGCCGCTCTGGAGCGCCATGGCTATGTCCCTCTGGGCAAGACCACGACCCCGGAGTTCGGCTGGAAAGGGATTACCGACAGCCCCTTGTGCGGGCCCACCAACAACCCCTGGGACCCATCCAAAACCGCCGGCGGCAGCAGCGGCGGCAGTTCCGCCGCGGTCTCCGCGGGCATGGCCCCACTGGCGCTTGGCACCGATGCCGGCGGCTCTATTCGCATCCCCGCCAGCTTCTGCGGCATCGTCGGCCACAAGCCCACTTTCAGCGAGGTCCCGCACTGGCCCGCCAGCCCGTTTGGCACCCTCGCCCACGCCGGCCCCATGACCCGTTCCGTGGCGGACGCCGCCCTCATGATGAACGTGATGTGCGAAGCCGATGCCCGCGACAGCCTGGCCGCCCCCCGCCGTCATATTGATTATCTGGCGGCGCTGGACCAACCCATGAAGGGCCTGAAAATCGCCATGAGCACCAACCTGGGTTATGTGGATGTGGATCCGGATATCGAGAAAGCGTTCAAGGACGCCGCCAGGGTATTTGAAGATCTGGGCGCCACCATCACTGAAGCCGACCCCGGATTCAGCAATCCGCTGGCCGCGTTCAGTCACCTTTTCTATAGCGGTGCGGCCAATGCCATGCGTGATCTCGGTGAGCGCCAACGCAGCCTGATGGACCCGGCGTTGATTGAAGTCGCCACCAAGGCCGAGAAACTCTCCATGCTGGATTACCTGGGCGCCATGAACGAGCGCATGGCGGTCAGCGAACGCATGGCGGTCTTTCACACCAAATACGATTTGCTGATTACTCCGACCCTGCCTCTTGGGGCGTTCGACACCAACCGCGAAGTACCGGTGGACTGGCCCAGCACCCGCTGGCCCACCTGGACCCCATTTACCTATCCGTTCAACCTGACTGGCCAGCCGGCACTGTCAGTGCCCATGGGGCTGGACAGCAAGGGCCTGCCCATGGGGCTGCAGATTGTCGGTGCCCGTTTCGACGATGCCCGGGTCCTGGCCGCCGGGCACGCCTTCGAGCAAGCCAAGCCATTCACCCTGTTGCCACCATTGCTGCAACACTAGACACGTGTTTTGCGGCGCGCCGTCGCCGCCGCCTGAAGAGCGGCGCATCAAAAAGAAGGAGCACATGATGGGCAATATCAATCTGGATACGGATTTCTACGAAAGCGAAGACCCGATCTGGAACCCGGCGCTGCTCACCATTCCGGTGCCGGGCATTCGTCGCATGGTGAATCTGGCATCGGACCTGGACAATGTCATCCATCTCTCCATTGGCCAACCGGATTTCAAGCCCCCGGGCCATGTTATCCAGGCCGCCGTGGATGCCCTCAACGCCGGGCAGACCGGCTACACCATGGACGCGGGCCTGCCGGAACTGCTCGAAGCCCTGGCTGAATACTACAGCCACCGGTACCAACGCCCGCTGGTGCCGGAAAACCTGATGATCACCACCGGCGCCACCGAGGCGATCTATCTGGCGCTCACCGCCACTTCTGCACCCGGGCGGGAGTTCATCGTGCCCGACCCGTCATTCATGCTGTACGGCCCCCTGATCCGCATGAATGGCGGCACCGTAAAGACCATTGCAACCCGGGCAGAGAACAACCATCAGCTTGACCCCCAGGAAGTGATTGATGCCATGGGGCCGAATACCTTTGCCGTGGTCCTCAATTCCCCCAGCAACCCCACCGGCACCATCTACCCACGGGAAACCATTGAAGCCATCGTGGAAGAAGCGGCCTACCGGGGCATTCATGTGATCAGTGACGAGGTCTATGACCACCTGATCTATGACGGTCGGGATTACCCCAGCGTGCTGTCCTGCTGCTCGGACCTGGACCATGTGATGGTGATCAGCAGCTTCTCGAAAACCTTTTCCATGGCCGGCATGCGCATCGGCTGGCTGATCGGCAGCCAGGGCGCCATCAAGAAATTGCGTCGCTACCACATGTTCACCACCACGGTAGCCAACACCCCCTGCCAGTGGGCCGGGGTTGCTGCGCTGCGCGGCAGCAACGACTTTATTGACAGCATGGTGGCGGAATACCAGCATCGTCGGGACCGGCTGGTGGAACTGGTGGAACAGACCCCGTACCTGACCGGATACCAGCCTGATGGCGCCTTTTATTTGTTCCCGTCGCTGCCGGATGGGGTGGACGGCGCCAATGTGGCCCTGAAAATGCTGCGCGAAACCGGCGTCTGCACCATCCCCGGCGACACCTTCGGGGAAGCCGGCAAACACGCCCTGCGCATCAGCTATTCCACCTCCCTGGACCAGATCGAGGAAGCCTTTGAACGCATCATCCCGTGGATGAAAAAACAGAACTTCGGGTAAAAGGCGAGGTGCGAGTCACGAGAAGCGAGTCGCGAAAGGCGAAAGGCGAAACCGGTTTTGTCGTAACTCGCATCTACAGAAACAAAAAAGCCGCGAACAATCGCGGCTTTTTTGGGTTTAGCTATTAACGATGAATTGTTAACTATTCACTGCTTTTACGGTGTTTCATCCAGCTCTTCCGGTTCCGGAATCAGGAAATCTTCCTTGGTCACCTTCATCATGAACAGAATGTTGGTGACCACGTAGATGGATGAATAGGTACCCACCAACACCCCGACGATCAGGGCTTCGGAAAACGCCTTCATCACTTCACCGCCGAAGAAGAACAGCGCCACCAATACCAGCAGGGTGGTCAAGGAGGTATTGATGGTCCGGGTCAGCGTCTGGTTCACCGCACCATTGATAATGGCTTCCGGATCCGTTTCCCGGGTATTGCGGAACTCGTCTCGAATCCGGTCCGCCACTACGATGGAGTCATTCAGCGAGTAACCAATCAGCGCCAGCACCGCCGCCAGCACCGTCAGATCAAATGGCCACTGCAACAGTGAAAACAGACCCAGCACGACAATCACATCGTGGAACAGGGCCACCACCGTCGCCACACCGAACTTGTTGGAAAAACGAAACCAGACGTAGAGCATCATCAAGCCCAACGCCAGCAGCATGGCCGTACCGGATTCATCACGCAGTTCATCGCCCACCTGTGGGCCGACAAACTCCACCTTCAGCAATTCCAGATCACTGTTCTCAGCCTTGAGTGCATCGAATACCACGTAGCCGATCTTGTCCGCATCCACGCTGTCTTTTGGCGCCACACGGATATTCACTTCCTTGGGCGAACCATAATGCTGGACCACCGCGTCGCCGAAACCGGCCTCGGACAGATCCGCTCTTGTCTGCGACAGCTCCACATCCACCGGACTTTTCACCACGATGGTAGTACCACCAGTGAAATCCAGGCCCAGATTCAGGCCCCGGGTCACCAACAGCACCACAGAGATCACTACCAGCGCGATGGAAAGGATTCCCAGAGGTTTCCGGGCACCCATAAAATTGACGTTCATTTCTGCCTTACTCATCGCCATCACCGCCTCAGATACTCAGTTTGGCCGGTGCACGGGCACCGCGACCGTAGATCATTTCCACCATGGCACGGGTGCCGATGATGGACGTGAACATGGAAGTGAGAATGCCGATGAACAGGGTTACCGCGAACCCCTGTACCGACCCGGTACCGGCAGCAAACAGGATCACCGCCACGATCAGGGTGGTGATATTGGCATCCAGAATGGTGGTGAAGGCCTTGCCGTAGCCCTCTTCAATGGCTTGCAGCGGCTTGAGGCCACGGCGCAGATCTTCTTTCACCCGCTCGAAAATCAGCACGTTGGCGTCCACCGCCATACCCACGGTCAGTACGATACCGGCAATGCCGGGCAGGGTCAGGGTTGCACCGGGAATCAGTGACATGATGCCAACGATGATCACCAGGTTGCCGAGCAGGGCCACATTGGCCACCAGGCCAAACACCTTGTACCAGACCACCATAAAGATCAGCACCAGGACCAGGCCCAGCGCCATGGACTTGAGGCCGGCTTCGATATTTTCCGCACCCAGGCTCGGGCCCACGGTACGCTCTTCGACAATGCTCACCGGCGCCGCCAGAGAACCGGCACGCAGCAGCAGGGCCAGCTCGGAGGCTTCCGCCGGGTTGTCCAGACCGGTGATGCGGAAACGGCTGCCCAGGGTATCCTGAATGGTGGCCACGTTGATCACGTACTTGTCCGTGGTGCTGACCATCTTGTCCACGGTGTTGCCATCGGCATCGGTGGTCTTCTGGACATCGGTCTTGGTCTCGATGAACAGCACCCCCATGGGGTTACCCACATTCTTGCCGGTGATGCGCTGCATGCGCTTGGCGCCATCCCCGTCCAGCGTCACATTCACTTCCGGTGAACCGTTCTGCTGATCGAAGCCCATACGCGCATCAATGACCTGGTCACCGGTGGCGATCTTGGACTTGCTCAAGGCAACAATACGGCCTTCCTGGCCCTTGAAGGGGAAAAACTCCAGCCCCGGGGGTGCTACCCCGGTGCGCAGGCGCGCAGACGACACGCTGTTGTCCACCAGGCGAAATTCCAGGGTCGCGGTACGACCAAGGATCCGGCGGGCCTGGGACGCATCCTGAATCCCCGGCAACTGCACCACAATCCGGTCGGAGCCCTGGCGCTGCACCACGGCTTCCGCCACACCCAGTTCGTTGACCCGCTTGTTCAGGGCGGTGCGGTTCTGATCCACCGCATAGTCCTGCATTTCCTTGAGCGCACTGTCATTCAGTGTCAGCACCACTTCCGGGCTGTCACCCGCCGGCTTCATGGCAAAGTTATCCAGTGCGCGGCGCAATGGCGCCCGGGCCGCATCGGCGGCCACCTGATCTGCAAAGGTGGCAGTAATGGTGGTGCCATCCACCGCCACGCTGCGATAGCGAACCCCGGCATCACGCAGGGTCAGCTTGGCATTCCCCGCCCAGGCTTCCATGCGGCTGGTCACCACGTCGTCCATATCCACCTGCAGCAGGAAATGCACCCCGCCCCGCAGATCCAGCCCCAGGTTCATGGGGCTGGCACCCACAGCACGCAGCCATTGGGGGGTGGTCGCCGCCAGGTTCAAGGCCACCACGTAGTTATCGCCCAACAGGTTGGCCGCGATTTCCCGTGCGCGAAGTTGTGCCTCCGTATCATCCAGGCGGACCAGCAGCGAGGTACCAACCGTTTCACCTGGCCCGTGGTTGAGACCGGCATCATCCAGAGCGCCAAGCACCCTCTGACGAGCCACATCGGTGACTTCACCACCGGCCTCTGCGTGGCTGATCTGGATGGCAGGCGCATCGGGGTAAAGATTGGGGAGCGCGTACAGGCCGCAGACGATCAGAGCGGTCAGTAGCAGGAAAAATTTCCAGCGGGGGTAGCGGGTCATAATACTTTCCGGTGTTGCCGGTCCTTGGGCCCGGGAATGAAAAGCGCTGCGCGCTCACCCCCGGGCAAAACAGGTTTTTTGAGCCTGTAAAAAGCCCCGTACAGGACGGGGCTGACCGTTGTTTTTAGATGGACTTGATGGTGCCTTTGGGCAGGGTTGCCTGGACACTGCCTTTCTGCAGTTTGATTTCCAGGTTATTGCTGATTTCCACCACCACGAAGTCATCGGTCACCTTGCTGATACGGCCCAGGATGCCGCCGCTGGTGACCACTTCGTCGCCCTTGCTCAGGCTTTCCACCAGGTTTTTGTGCTCCTTGGCGCGTTTTTGCTGGGGACGAATCAGGAAGAAGTAGAACACCACCATCATCACCACCAGCATGATCAGCTCCACACCGCCCGGGCCCGCAGGCGCAGCCGCATAAGCCGGGGAAATCAGGCCGGTGGCCAGCAAGGCCAGGATGGAACGCATTGCGATTTTCATTGATTACTCCAAGTTTTCAATAAGCGAAGGGTGCCCCGAATAGCCGGTTGCACCCTACAGCGCGGGGGTTTGCTGGCCTCGCGCTGCATAGAAGTCGTCCACAAAGGCGGACAATGTACCCCCTTCAATGGCCCCCCGCAATCCAGCCATCAGGCGCTGATAATAACGCAGGTTATGGATGGTATTGAGTTGGGAGCCCAGCATTTCGTTGCAGCGGTCCAGATGGTGCAGATAGCTGCGAGAGAAATGCTGGCAGGTATAGCAGTCACAGTCCGATTCCAGGGGAGCCAGATCATGACGATGCCGGGCGTTGCGGATTTTCACCACGCCTTCGGCGGTAAACAGGTGACCGTTACGGGCATTCCGGGTGGGCATCACACAATCAAACATGTCTACGCCGCGCCGGACTGCTTCCACGATATCCTCCGGCTTGCCCACGCCCATCAGGTAGCGGGGGCGATCCGCAGGCATGTGGGGCGTCAAGTTGCCCAGGGTACGCAGCATGTCCTCCTGGGGCTCTCCCACGCTCAACCCGCCAACGGCATAACCGTCAAAGCCGATGTCCACCAGCCCGGCCAGGGATTCCCGACGGAGAGTGTCATACATGCCGCCCTGTACGATACCGAAGCAGGCTGCATCATTCCCTTCATGGGCGTCTTTGGAACGCCGGGCCCAGCGCAGGGACAGCTCCATGGAATCCCGGGCTTGCTGTTCGGTGGCCGGGAAAGGCGTGCATTCATCAAAGATCATGCAGATATCACTGCCCAGAGAGCGTTGTACCTGCATGGCCTTTTCCGGGGTCAGTTCCACCTTGTCGCCGTTGATGGGGTTCTTGAACACCACCCCCTGCTCGGAAATCTTGCGCATCTCGCCCAGGCTGAACACCTGGAAACCGCCGGAGTCGGTAAGAATCGGTTTATCCCATTGCATAAAGCCATGCAGGGAACCATGGGCCTCGATCACTTCAGTGCCCGGGCGCAACATCAGGTGGAAGGTATTGCCCAGGCAGATCTCGGCACCGGTATCGGCCAGATCCTTCGGCAACATGCCCTTGACGGTGCCATAGGTGCCCACCGGCATAAAGGCGGGGGTCTGGATAGTACCGCGGGGAAAGGTGATCTGCCCGCGCCGGGCGGCACCATCGGTGCCGCTGAGAGAAAAGTGCATTCGAGACATTTAACGCCCCTCTGCGGGAGGCATCTCCACCCGCTCGATAAACATGGCATCGCCATAGCTGAAAAACCGGTACTGCGCATCAATGGCCGCCTGGTAAGCAGCCATGACCCGTTCGCGGCCCGCAAAGGCACTAATCAGCATCAGCAGAGTGGATTTGGGAAGATGGAAATTGGTGACCAGGCAATCCACCAGCCGGAAACGGTAACCCGGATAAATGAAGATATCGGTCTCCCCCTGCCCCGCCATCAAGGCCCCGGACTGACTGGCCGCCTCCAGGGCCCGCAACGCGGTGGTGCCCACTGCCACTACCCGGCCACCCCGGGCATGGGCCTGCGCCACCTGCTCCACCAGTGAATCGGGGATCTGGTAGCGCTCACTGTGCATGTGGTGGTCTTCCACCTTGTCCACCCGCACCGGCTGGAAGGTCCCCGCGCCTACATGGAGGGTGACGAAACCGATATCCACCCCGTGCTGCTCCAGCGCCGCCAGCATCTCGTCATCAAAATGCAGGCCGGCGGTGGGCGCCGCCACGGCGCCCGGCTCCCTGGCATAGACGGTCTGGTAGCGCTCCATGTCCCCGGCTTCATCCGGCCGGTCGATGTAAGGCGGCAACGGTACGTGACCAATACGCTCGAGCGCCTCGAGCAAGGTGTCACAGCCATGGAACACAAGAATGAACAGGGCATCCCGGCGGCCAGTGACCTGGGCTCGCACGCCGTCATCAAACTGCAGCCAGGAACCCGGCTTCGGCGATTTGGAAGCCCGCACATGGGCCAGCGCCTCACGGTCATCCACCACCCGCTCGATCAGGACTTCCACCTTGCCGCCGCTTTCCTTCTGGCCAAACAGACGAGCGGGGATCACCCGGGTATCGTTAAAAATCAGCAGATCGCCGGGCCGCACGTGAGAAAGCAGATCCGGGAATTGCTGATGCTGGAGGGCATCACGGGTGAGAGCCAGCAAGCGGGCATCGCGTCGCTCGGCAGGCGGGTGGCGGGCAATCAGCCCGTCCGGGAGAGCAAAATCAAAATCGTCGACGTTCACGTACTGTACCGGCACGGAAGCTATTGGGGGTGGCAAGGATACCTGCTCTGCCACGAGGAAAAAACACCCTTCATCAAGACCTCTACGGCGGCCTCGCGAATAAAGTGCGAGGGGAAAATCAGCTCTTCTTCGGCTTTTTCGGCAATTCCACCGTGGCAGTGGCGGACAGGCGGTCGTGCAGTGTCTGGTGAGGAGCAATCAGCACCACCAGATAACCAGCGCCGAATAGCGCCCAGGAAACACAGGCGCCCAGAAAACGGACCACGGTCTGCCACAGCTTGACCGACCCACCCCGATAATCCTGCACCTGCAGCCGCCAGGCACGCATACCCAGCGTCTGGCCGCCGCGCATCCAGAACCAGGCATAAAACAGCCAGGTTTCCACCAGCAATAGCGGCAACAGAATGCCTTTGAGAAAACCCGGTGCCGCACGGGTCACACCGTTGATGGATTCTTCCGGCAAACCGGTATGGGGATATACCAGCACAAAAATACCCGCGGTCACGAACCACAGGGCCATCACCAGAAAACCGTCATACACCAACGCCATCAGACGTTTGAGCAAACCGGCAGGTTGCAGCTTCTCCATCAGGTCACTCCATTCCGCGTCGGGCCATCGTGATGCGCCCATAAAAAAGCCCGCGCGAAGCGGGCTTTTTTATCATTTGGTACAGAGGCCGGACTCAAATACTGCCCTAACCACCTGAATCCATTAAACATTAAAAAGCCATATTGGGTGTTGGCCCCTCTGTTGGCCCCAGTAAAAATGGCCTAAAAATGGGACCCGAACCCCTTGCGGGCGGCAGTATAACGCAGGCTTCCAAAGCAAGTCATTGAACAGCGAAAAACCATGGCGTCTTCCAGACTCAGTCTGGCACCTCATCGTTATCTGATATCGACTTTGGCCATAGTCTGGCGGTATGCACTAATGCAAGCACCCAGACAGTCTCCTGATAAACCTCATAGACCAGCCGATAATGTTCATGGGGAAACAGTTCCCGTGTGCCTGGCACCTCTCCCTCTCTCCCCATCCCGGGGTGATCTGTCAGCGAGCTGGCCGCCTCCGAGAAGCGCACATCCATTTCCCCTGCCGCAACCGGATTATTCGCCGCGATATACTCCCAGATGGCGAGACGGTCTTTCTGGGCCTGATTGGTCCAGATCACCCTCATGCATCAGCCTTTCCGTCACCCACCGCAGCAGCCCTGCGTGCCGCAAAGTCAGCCTCCACCTCGTCGTTGGAGCGCCCCTCTCCAGCCAACATCTCAGCCCGACCGGCGCCCACTTTTCCCCTCAGAAAATCCTGATACTCCTGCTCCTGACGCTTCCGGGAAACATAGTCACGCATCAATTCACGCACGATTTGCGAAGCAGGCCGATGCTCCGCTTCTGCAACAGCAATAAATTCAGCACGGAGTTCAGACTCCAGCTTCATGGTGAAAACCGCTTCTTTGTTCATGATCGATCTCACAACAAAATACTAACGATGTATATACCTTGTTAGTATCTCAGTTCCGAATGCCAATATAAAGCTCCCCTTGCCTGACCGCGCCATCGTGAGCTGCCTTCAATCCCACCCCTTGGAGTCCCCGTAACAACCTGATTAAATGGCCAGCTTGCCACTCACGATAAGCGAGCCATGTTTTTCACGGACGAGCGCGCACAGTTTTTCAAGCCCCTCACCGGCAAGTACCGCGAGCAGGTAGTCGAATGCCTGCGCCTGCTACACGAGCGGCTATACAGCGCTCAGGCCGACTACGGGGAATCCCTCAAGCGTGATCAGGTAATCGATGTGTTCAGCGAAGCCCTGGAACGGGCGCCGCTGCTGGATGGCGATGACGACACCAGTCGATTCCGCAATAACCGCGAACAAGCTGGCTGGATTCTCAATCTGCTAGTGGAGCATGGCTGGTTGAAACGGGACAAGGACGAAGCCTCCTTTCAGTCCACCTACCCGTTCAGCCGCACCGGGCGACTGTTCACCCAAACCCTTGCGGAACTCGACGGACGCAGCGTACGCACCCGCCACCGCAACACTCGCAACACGCTCAACGCTCTATCCGCCTTTGTCGATCGCGGTGAGGTCTACGACCTACTTGATGCCCACGAACATTCCGAGCGCATCATCGCTGATTTCACCGACATCATCGCCGAATTGGAAGAACGCAAGCGAGAACTGGTGAAGGAAGTGGAAGCACAACAACTGGTCCAACAGGCCAGCGACCAGTTCTTCGAATTCATGGAGAAGCGCTTCCAGCCGGACGTGGCCATCCGCATGTCTGCCGACAGCGTGGAAAAACACCGCGACCGTATCCGCAACACCATCGAGCAAATCAAGCGCAAACCCAAGGCCTGGAAAACCAGCGCCGAGAACGAACTGCGCCGCCTGGCCCCGGACCTGATCGTTAATACTGATGCATCGGTGCTGTTCCAGCTACTGGACAGCATTGATACCCGCATGCGCAACGCCTCGGAAATCATGCTGCCGGCCCTGCGCCGCACCCTCCAGGGCTTCACCAGCCGCGCTGACATTATCATCCGTCAGCTCAGCTACCTACACACCCAGAAACACAACGACATCGTTGGCCTATGCCAGGAACTGGCCGAACTGGACGAAGAGACCTACAACCAGCGACTGCAACAGGCGGGCGGTTCCTTGGCTAGCCTGCACCTGGGGCTTATCGACCCGGCCCAGGTGCGCCTGCGCGAACAGCGTGCCCAACGGGTCGTAAACAACCGCATGGTGGAACTGGACGAACCGGACCCTGCCACCCTGCGCGAACTGGCCACCCAGCAACTGCTGGAAAAGGCCTTCAACATCAACGGGGGCGCGCTTCGTGATTATCTGCGCGATGCCCTCGGTGCCAGCCGCCGCATCGACAACCGCGACCTCCCTATCAACAACGCTCGCGACCTGCTGGCCATGAGCCATGTCATTGAACTGGGCAGCGCCGATCACGCCGCCACAGGCTTCCGCCTGCGAATCGAACCCACCGAGCTCATCCGCGACGAACACTATTTCGTGCGCCGCGATGGCTTCCTGCTGGAACTGGAACAGGATGACTCAGCACACGCTACAGCCCATGCAACACGCCCTGAATAATGCCCTGGAGGCCCGTGGCGTCACCCCGGCACAATTCTCCGAGCTGATGATCCGCCTGCTCGACCACGGCGTGCTGTGCCGTAACGAAAGCAAAAAGGAAGCGGAACTCTACGACCGCTACCTACAAGTCCCCGAGCTGGTGGAAGACTACCTGAGCGTGCTGCACATCCGCCTGCACCACGAACGCCGTTTCACCTCCCTGCGGCTGTTCCCGCCCGGCGCGGAAATCCCCGGGCAGGCGGATAAGGATGATGGCATCAACAGTGGCCTGCGCCATCGTCTCAGCCAACAAGAAGTAGCCCTGATCCTGGTGCTTCGCGCCGAGTACGACAAATCCCTGCGTGATGGCCAAATTGATGAACACGGGCAAGCCACTTTGCCGATGCAGGCCATCAACCTAGCCAGTAAAAGTCTGCTCGGCCGCCCACTGCCGGAAGGCCGCATCGAAAGGGAGTCACTGTTTCGTCGCATGCGCCAGCTGCGCCTGATCCGCAGTGCCAGCGACGGCAACCTGGAAGACAGTGAAAGCTGGCTGATCATCCGCCCGGACATCACCAGCCTGGTCACCGACACCGTGCTGTCGCAATTGCTCGGCGAAGACAAAACAACAGCCAGTACCGACGATGCCCAAGACCCGGACGAGGAAACCGAATGATCCCCGCCTCAACACACCCTGACCGCAGCTCCATGACACAGGCCCGCCCATGTATCTGAAGCGCTCCATCACCGTGAACTGGGGCAACCTTCCCCCCGGCGAACTGGAATACGGCCCCGTGAACCTGTTCTCCGGCGGTAACGGCTCCGGCAAAACCACCGCCGCCGACGCCCTACAAACCCTGATGACCGCCGCCCACGATCACTTGTTCACCTACAATCCGGGGCAGGACGAAACCACCCAACGCGGTCGTGGCGGCAAGCAGGTTCGCACCCTGGCTTCCTATGTGCTCGGCTGTGACGACGGGGCCTTTGCTCGCCCGTACGACAGCGACGGCTACATCGCCGGGGTCTTCCATCCCACCAAAGGCGAAACCGCTGAACCCTTCACCGCTGTCATCGGGGTGCGCGCCCATTTGGACAAGGCCGGCAGCAGTGCCCAGGCCCGTCAAAACGACTTGTTATTGATGATCGTGCCGGGCGAGATGCTCAGTCTCTCCCACTTCGTCCACGACTATGCCGGCGAGAAACACACGGTGCCGATTACCGAGATCGCCAACCGACTACGTCAGCAATTTGGCAAGAAAAGCGTCGAAATCTACGACAACAAAAAAGGCGTCTACCTGGCCCGACTCTACGGTGCTCTTCGTGGCAAGCGTGATTCGGTATCCCAAAACGAAGCGCGCAACGCGGCCCGCACCTTCGCCCGCTTCATGGCCTACAAACCCGTGGAATCCATCAACCAGTTTGTCGCCAGCGAAGTACTCGACCCCCACGACATGGGCGATACCCTCCGTCGCATTCGTGAGCTCATGCGCACCGTCCACGGCATGGCTGAAGAAGCGGAACAATTGCAACAGAACGTGGACCAACTCAGCCAGGCCCAGAATCAGGCCAGTGACTACCTGGAACACTGGCTGGAACGCACCACCCAAGCCTACGGCGCTGCCGCCCAACAGTTCCAGCGCAACCAAAACCAGTACCTGGGAAAAAAGGAAGAACAAAACCTGTTACGCCAGCAACAGGAAAGTAACCAAGAAGAAGCCGAACAGGTCCAACAACAGCTAGAACAGGCCCACGCAGAGTTGGTGGAGTTGCAGGCTCGCATCCTCGGCATCCCCGCCCTGCGCGATAAACAACAACTGGAAGAACGGCGCGACCAGCTAACCCGGCAACTGCAGGAAGGCGCCCGCCCGTTACTGGAACAGGACCAGCAACGCAACACCAACCTGGTGGCCCTGCGTAATATTCAAAGCCTGCTAACCCGCCACAGCATCGAACTGGAACTACCCAGCTTTGCCAGCAAGCACTGGCGCGCCACCAGCAAGGCGTTACTGGCCGAACAGAGCAACGACTTGCCAGACTTGAACCAGATGCTAGCCCGGGACTGGATCGACCTATCGCAACTGGAAGAAGGCGTTACCCGAGTTCGCAAAGAACAGCAGCTGCATAATCAATTGGCCGAACAGCTACACAGTGAGCAAACCGACAAACCTGGCCAGGAAGCCTATTCCCTCGCACAACGGCTAGACCGCCTGGTCAGCAAACGCGGACAGACTCTGGAAACCCTGGATCAGCAAAAAAAGAAAATCGAACAACAGATCCGCAATCTGGAATCCAAACGGGTGAACTACCCCCAGGATGTGGAAATCGCCATTCAGGCCATCCGACAGCATTGCCCACAAGCCGAACCCCGCGTGCTCTGCGATCATGTGGAAGTGCAGGACCCGCAATGGCAGATGGCCATCGAAGGCTACATCGGCGGCGCCCGCTTCGGCATTCTGGTGGAACCCCAATACGAGGCGGAAGCCATCCGCATCGTCCGGCGCCTCGCCGGCAAGCAACGCAACCGTGCTCGCGTAATTCAGGGCGAACAAGCCCGTCGTGATGCGGAAAAAATACACCTGCCGGACAATTCCCTCTTCCACTCCCTTCGCTTCAGCCATCGCACCGCCGAGCATTATCTGAAGGCCTCCTACGGCACTGTAATTCGTGTCGACGACGCCGACACCCTGCGCACAACCCGTCGCGGCATCACCGCCGACGGCTTGGGCTCTGGCAACTATGCCCTGTTCCGCTGCGATCTGGACGATAGCCAACTGGTATTCGGCGAAGCCGCCCGCGAACGCAACCTGCTCGCCCAGCGCAATGCACTCATGGAACTGCAGGAAAGCTACCAGCGTTCTGCCGACGACTACCGTTCCGTCAAAAATCTTTATGATCAGGTAAAACTCTTCCAGCCGCTCAACTGGGTCAGCACCGCCACTCAACTACTGGACGCCCAGCGCCAGCTCCAGGAAACCGAAAAGGCACTCGACAACCTGGATCTGAGCGATCACGAAGAACTGGAAGAAAAGCAGCGGCAAGCCCAGGACTTACATCATCAACTAAAAGAACAACAAACCAGACTTGACAAAGAAGGCGGGCAGCTCGGCGAAAAACTCAGCGCCTGTACCGCCAGCATCAGCAAACTGGCGGACCTGAGCGAACGCTACCAGGAAGAAAAGGACGAAGCCGAAGCCAACCTGTATGCCTGTACCAAATACTGGCCGGGACTGGATGTGGAACCCCGTATTGAGGCCATGGACCAGCGGCTCTATCACGCCCACGGTGACATCGACTTTATTGCCGAAGAAGAAGCACTCACCGAGCGACTGAATAAACTGGCGGTGGACCTGGATAGAACCCTGCTCCAATACAACCAGCAGGCTCAGCCTGCCGACCAGATTCTGGCTGACAGCGCCGACACCCTACACAGCGCCCCCTTCTTCGGGCACATCCACAGCCTTCACCAGCAACTGGACAACCTGAACAACCGGCTCCGCAACAACGTGTTACTGGAAAAACAGGAAAAACTGGACAGCCTGCGCGACACCTTTAACACCACCTTCGTCAGCGACCTGTGCAGCCAGATCCACCAGGCCATCCGCGATGGCGAGCGCGTCCTCAAGAACCTCAACGACGAACTGGAGCACCACCAGTTCGGAGCCGACCGGGAACGCTTCTCCTTCGAATGGCAGTGGATACCCGAGTACAAGGAATACTGGCACTTCTTCAAGGAAGTCATCGACATCCCCAATCTGGGCGACGGCACCAGCCTGTTCGATACCCCCCTGTCAGAGAAAGCCAAAGGGGTGCGCGACCGGCTGCTCGACTTATTGCTTCATGGCGAGGAACAACAGGCCCTGCGCGAACTGGAGCGCATCAGCGACTACCGCCGCTACCGCCAGTACGACATTCTCAAACACCCGGAAGGCAAACAACCCATCAACCTCAGCCAGTACGGCACCGGTTCCGGCGGTCAGTTGGAGACCCCGGCCTACATCATTCGCGCCGCCGCCATCACCAGCGCCTTCCGCTTCAACGAAGGTGACAGCCACCTGCGCATGGTGATCGTTGACGAAGCCTTTATGCACATGGATGAAAACCGCTCCAAGAGCGTCATCAACTACCTCACCAACACCCTGGGCCTGCAACTGATCTTCATCATGCCCACCAGCAAGGCCGGCCCCTTCCTGGACCTGATAAGCAATCAGTTCGTATTCAGCAAGGTGCCCAGCCCGGTTCCCGTAGGTGAACTCAACACCCGTGTACTGGTAGACCGCCAGCAACTAAACACAGAGCGCGTGGCCGACCTGTGGGCACAACACCGCCGGGTCATACGGCAGCAGGGCGCACTGGACTTCATGGAAGACGTGCAATGACCACACCAATCTGGCTCCAGGACGAGCCCTGGCTGGCAAAATGGCTCGGCTGGTTTCTGGACCGGCTGGACAAAAGCCAGGACGATGACGGCGGCACGGCAAGAAAGAAAGCCATCACCCGCCGCATCAAGAAAAACACACTGCCCGCACTCTACGATTTCAATGAAGACACCCATGGCCGCTGGCAACTTCTACAGAAGCTCGCCAACGAACATCACATCTTCGAGATCCGCTACGACAATAAATTGGCCCCCTACCAGGAGCCCTACGAAAACGCCCAATGCCGCCTGAACCCGGACAGCGAACCACTGCTTAGAGACTGGCTAAATCGCCCCAGACAAGATCCGGCCACCCTCGCCTGGCACCAGGCCATTAGCGAGCACCAGGGTAACTTCATTGACAACGGCGAAGCCCTGCTGATCCAGCGCCCCAGCATTCCTGACCTTTCCCCGGCAGAAATCGTCACTGCCTTCGCCTCCATTAGACAGCACCTGACTCAACGCCTAACCCTGAGAGAAATTGCCGCCCGCTGCTTTAAAGCCGATTCCAAAGCCCTCGACAACCGCCAGGAGTTGCTCATCAAACTCTTTGGCGATCAGGCCAACATCATCCAGCCAAGACCTCTGCTTCTCACCGCCTGGGCCCCGCCCGGCTTCACCAAACTCCTCATCGTGGAAAACCAGGACAGCTTCCTGCGCTTGGTAGAAGCCCCACCGGAAGACTACGCTCTCCTTTACAGTGGCGGCTTCCGCGCCAGCGCTACCCGCCTGAGCAGCGAACACACCCGCTTCGCCTTCCTCCCCGGCAGCGCCCCGGAACAATTCAACCAGCGCTGGCTCGCTGAAGACCTACCCTGCTACTTCTGGGGTGACCTGGACTTTGCCGGGATAGGTATTCTGAAAGCATTGCGGCACAGCCTTCCCGGATTGTCCGCCTGGCAACCCGGCTACCACCCCATGCTGGCGATGCTGGAAAACGGCGAGGGACACACAGCCCAGCAAGCGAGAAAAACCGGCCAGACTGACCCTGTAGCCACCGGCTGCCCCCTCTGTGACCGAGTCCTACTGCCAGCGCTACGACAGTCTCAACGATTCATTGATCAGGAGTCTGTTACGCTCTTTGCCCTGAATACTCCATCATGAATACTTTTGCTGTCTTTACCGTATTCGACATAAGCTCCCACAAAGCAGAGAAAAGCAACACCCAAGAAAAGTAGTGAATAATGCTTCTTTTAGAGGCAACGTCAGCCCTCTATGAAAAACCTAATTTCCAGACTCTTTGGCCGAGAACCGGGTCGAAAGCTGCTGCCACCCAAAAAATGGGCGACCTGGAGCACTTAACCATCCACTACCTGAGGCACACCTTCCGCAGCCATGCTGCAGAGAAATGCCTGAATCACAAGCTGAAAGGAGTAAAGGGCATTTATGACCGACATGGCTATTTTGATGAAAGAAAGCGGGCTCACCAGCAATTTTCCGACCAAATACGTCCCTTTTACGCCATTAAAACTTTCACCAGCTCTATCTCAAAATGGCGAGATATTGCCGGCAGATATCCACAACGGTCTCAGCAAACTCTGTCAGCGCATCTCTATCCGCCAGACGAGCCACTCCATCACTCCCATCAAAAGCGGCAGGATCCAATCCAGGGATTGTCACCCAGCTCAGCCACCATTCATTGCTTGTATGGCCTGGAATAGAGCCAAAAAACTCCCCTCCACCTTGGCTCTGTTGGTGCTCACCGCCGACAAAACGGCCCAACCCCACCCAAAGTAGGTCACCATCACCCAGACCAATCACCAAGTGCACGTTTGCCCAAGCATCTTCCTCAATCCCGTTAATTCTGTACAAGTGGATGCCTTCAGGCGTTTTCCCCTTTGCCCAGGCCTCATAGACCCCCCAGTCCAGCTTGCTTTTCCCCACAACGTCCAGCACAGGCTCAAGGTTCAATTCAGATTTCAGCGACTCCTGAACAGTGTTTACTAATTCTTCCAGCAAACTGGCATGGAGAAAATATACAGAGCGAATCAATCTGGACAGTACCGTGGCGCTCTCAGGGACCTCCTGTATGCGTTTCTTAAGCCCACTCTGATCAAGCTCCTTCATGGCATCTTCCCGAGAATGCATCCCGGTCACCTCCATCACGATTTCAAGGTACTGCTCAAGACATTGCCGGGTTCTGACATTCTCCTCCGGGATATCCGAGATCAGCGCAACCAACCAGTCCCGAACCTCTGAGCGATAACTGATGCAACGATAGTCGGAAGCCTGCAAGGCCCCTTGCCCACCTTCGGCGTTAGGGGCAGAGCAAGAAAGTGCGGATGGCGCAGAACCATCAGGGGTAAGGTAGAACAAGCCCCTGCTTGCTGAGCGGACTTCCTGATCCAAAACCCGCCGATAGCGCCAAAGCTGGCTCTTCTGGTCAGCGGCATAAAGCTTATTTTCAATAATAATCACACCCCCTGACCACTTGATCATCAGATCGACACGCCCATTGTCAGCGTCTGTAAATGAGCGCTCACGCCAAACCTCAACACACTGCGGGCCTATCTCACCAGGAACAGGCTCCTCCAGTCCCAATATCCTCAGAAATTTCTTTAGTGGCTTCGTCCTCAGGCCATGGTCACCTGACGGATCCAATAGCCAAGCCAGCATTGGGGTATGCAGTCTCACTTCATCGTGAGCCGAGAACAGGAGCGACAGCAAATTGGCCGGCTTTTCGCACTGCATCTCTCGCAGATTCAGGCAAAGATCCGACGCCCAGAACCAGTCACTACCCTTGTTAAACATGTTCAACTTCAAATTTCTTTGCATCCAGCTCCAGCGGCGCTTTGTCGTAGCTAAACGTCAGCACCTGATGGAGATACTCTTCCATAAACGCCTCTATCGAGCCAAAGTTCTCGTACTGATGGACATGGCGGAACTCGTGAGAATAAAGGCGTGAGGATTCGCTGCCCCTAACAATGTAAATGGCATGGCCAAAGGTCATGCCCATTAGCTTACCTGTCAGCATCCCGGTGCTTTTGGCAAGGTTGTAGATGAAAGGGGTGTCCTCCAACGGAATTCTCTCCACGAGCATTACTCTAATCATATCGGGCTTCTCTACCCCAACGCTTCTTGCCAAGTCCATTCCGTTATCGCTGAGTTCAACACCGTTATCTTGAATAATCTGACGCTGAGCTTTTGCCCACTGAATAACCTGCGACAACATCTCCAGATCGTTTTCCATTCGTCCTCCCAAGACTGTTTGTTACCAACACCCTCAGGCTATGACGCTATCAATGCCATGTCGATACTGACTACATTAACATGTCGCATTATGGCTTATGTCGCTTTTTCAAACAGATAATCACTCGCTACGGCAACAGCGACTGGGCCTGCTTGACCAAATCAGGATCCACTTTCCCGAAGACCATTTCGACTGTAGTAAGAGGGTCCGAAGACACACTTCCTTTCCGATAAAGATCCAGAAACACAGCATGGCTAACCATCTCGATAGGAATGTCGACATCAATAAGGTCCGCCATTTCTATTCTGCAGGCCCTGCAATAAACCAAACCCCTTCCCGGTCCACTGTTCTCCTCATAGGGGATCGTCACCAAATGCAATTCGTCCAAACTTCCGCAACGGGAACAGTTCACCATGCTTGCCATGCCTCGCAATAAGATTTCCCGATCAGTCTACAGCACCCTATTCTCATTACCCTCCCCCTTCCTTTGTCGCAAGCCACTCATGAACCCAAGATTCCAGATTTTTTCACCCACATATCACCTGCATGAAGCCAGGAAGGAATGGCCTTCCTGGCCCCATCTCATGGAGGTTTCATGATCATTCAATGTCCGTGCTGCCGCTCTATCCGCGTCGTTCCCCTGCAGAATGGCCGCAAGGTCGGCGGGACTGTTGGCACGGCTGCCGGCGCTGCCAGTGGGTTTGCCATGGCGACCAGTGGTGCTCGGGTTGGCGCTACGGTCGGCCTGGCGTTTGGCCCTGCCGGGTCCGCCATCGGCGGTATCGCCGGTGCCGTGCTCGGTGGTCTGGCTGGAGGCGTTGCCGGCGGTGAAGCTGGCGCTGCGCTGGGAGCCAAGCTCGACGAGACCTATCTCGACAACTTGGAATGCCTGGACTGCGGTCACAGCTTCCGCCTCGATTCTAAGTAACCCCCTCTTCCCTTTACCCTCACTCCGAAGCCCGCCCTGTGCGGGCTTCTTTATGCCGCTTTGGAGGCCTGAATGGATATTCCCACTTTCGTAAAGAACGAGCAGGGCCTGTACCACGTACAGGGCTGCGTTAAACCCGAGGAGATAGTCAGTACGGCGGCCACCATCCTGCTGGATGACCTGACGAGCCGGGAAGCGCTCACGGCGCCCACCGATGTCGCGCAGTTCTTACAGCTGGCGCTGGCCCAAGAGAAGAACGAAGTCTTCTCCGCCATCTTCCTCAACAACAAACACAAGGTGCTCAGTTTCGAGACCCTGTTCACCGGCACCATTGATGGCGCGGCGGTGTATCCCCGTGTGGTGGTGCAGCAGGCCCTGGCCTGCAATGCCGCCGCCGTGATCTTTGCCCACAACCACCCCTCCGGCTGCTGTGAGCCCTCACGGGCAGATCAGCAAATCACCAAGCGCCTTACCGATGCCCTTGCGCTGATTGATGTGCGGGTCCTGGATCACTTCGTTGTGTCCCGCTCCGAGTGGGTCAGCCTGGCCGAACGGGGCATGGTTTAACCCCTTCCTTGCTCATCACCCTCTCATTATTCATTGGAGATTCACCATGGCACATCTTGTCGAAAACATGGCCTATGTGGGCCGCACACCTTGGCACGGACTGGGCAACCAGCTAGCCAGTCAACAACCGCTGGAAGTCTGGATGCGTGAAGCCGGTATGGATTGGGATATCCGTGAAACTCCCGTTCGCTTTATCAGTAGCGAGGCAGGGGCTCTCGGGCAGATCTCCTCCTTCCCGGATCAGAAAGTGCTGTTCCGCTCCGACAATCAGGAGCCCCTATCGGTAGTGAGCAACCGCTTCAAGGTGGTTCAGCCCCGTGACGTGCTGGAGTTCTACCGGGATCTCACCGAGAAGTCTGGCTTTGAGCTGGAGACGGCGGGCGTCCTGAAAGGGGGCCGCAAGCTGTGGGCGCTGGCTCGCACTGGGCAAACAGGCTCCTTGGCGGGCAACGACCAAACCAACGGCTATGTGCTGCTGGCCACAGCCTGTGACGGCACCCTGGCCACCACGGCGCAATTCACCAGTATCCGGGTCGTCTGCAACAACACCCTGGCCGTCGCGCTGAATGGCAACACGCATGCAGTGAAGGTCCGCCACAACACTACCTTTGATCCGCAGGCCGTGAAGAAGCAGCTGGGGATTTCCGTCTCTGCCTGGGATGACTTCATGTACCGGCTGAAAACTCTCAGCGAGAGGCGCATCACCCACAAGACAGCCGAGAAGGTCATGCAGACCATCTTCACGGATACCGGCTATCAGCCACCGGGCATGCCGGTGAAGGCCAACGAGCAGGCCATGAAGAAAGCCATGGCCTTGTATGAGGGTGCCGGTCGTGGGTCTGAGCTGGCGTCCGCCAAGAACACGGCCTACGGCCTGCTCAACGCGGTGACCGAGTTCGTGGACCATGAACGCCGCGCCCGCAGCACGGACAACCGGCTGGACTCAGCCTGGTTCGGTAAGGGAGCCCAGATCAAGCAACGTGCTCTGGAGCAAACCTCCCTGCTGGTCGCCTGATCCACGCTGACCGCTTACCTCTCCCCTTTCCCTACTTCCTTTTTAAAGAAAACCTGGAGAACACCATGAATCTGAAATGGCTCTACCGCCTGTTGGCGGTATGGGACTGTCGCCCTATGCCTGCTGAATTGTCAGCGGTGTGGGGCGCGTTCCTACATGAAGGCTTGATGTGCCATCCCGGCGATCCGGGCCGGACTCGTCGTATCCTGGAGACCTGTGACAGTGGCTGCATCGAGCTAATCATCGCGTCCTGTGAGTACCTGGACCCGCTCTGGCAGACGGTCTCCCACATCTGGTATCAGCCCCGTGGCCGCCCCGGCATCTTCGAGTACGAAGTGGTCAGCGAGTTAGGCGAATGGCTGGGTGAGCAACTGCTCACTACCGGGCAGCTGCCCAGCAACAAGCAGGCTGAGCGTTATATCGAAGCGCTGGTGAATGACTTCTTCGAGATGGGCGATGAGTCGCCCTCATCGTCAGGCCGCACCGCATGACGCCATTTGGCCTTCACCCGCAATTACCACCTCCCTCTTACCCCTAGCCCCGGACACTGTGCCGGGGCTTTTCTTTGTCAGGAGAATTCTCATGGCACAACCGAAAAGCACCACAACTGGCCAGCGCCCTGCGCTGCGCCTGGTCTCTACCAAACGCATGAACCGCGAAGACTGGCTGAAGATCCGCAAGCAAGGTATCGGCGCCAGTGATGCCGCTGCGGCAGTGGGCATCAGCCCGTACCAGTCCCCACTGGAGCTATGGATGATCAAGACTGGGCGCGACGGCCTGCTGCCAGCCCCCGATCCCGATGACATTCAGTCCCCTATGTACTGGGGCACCTTGCTGGAGCCGAAGGTAGCCGAGGCTTACGCCAAGATCACCGGCAACAAGGTGCGGCGGGTGAATGCCGTGTTGCAGCATCCAGATGACGACAAGCCCTGGATGCTCGCCAATCTGGATTACGCTGTCGTCGGTAATGACGACGTTCAGATACTCGAGTGCAAGACCACGGGACAGTACGGGGCCAAGCTGTGGGCGGACGGGGTTCCCGAGTACATCCAGTGTCAGGTGCAGCATCAGCTGGCGGTTACCGGCAAGCAGGCTGCCGATGTGGCCGTGCTGATCTGTGGGCAAGAGTTGCAGATTCACCGTATCGAGCGGGACGAAGCGCTGATCGCTCACCTGTACGATCTGGAGCGGGAATTCTGGCAGTTGGTAGAAGCCGACACCCCACCGGACCCGGATGGCTCCGACTCTGCCGGGAACGCCCTGCAAGCCCTCTACCCCCAGGACAAAGGGGAAACCGTGGATCTCACGGCCAACCCGGCCATGGAAGGCGACTTCAATGAGCTGCTGGATCTGCGTGACACGCTGGGACGACTGACCGAGCGGGAATCCACCCTCAAACAACGCATCCAGCAATCCATGGGGCTGGCCAGCAAGGCTACCTTCACGGAGGGCTCCGTGACCTGGAAGCGCAGCAAGGACTCCACCAGCCTGGACAGCAAAGCTCTACTTCAGGATCAGCCTGATCTGATCAAGCACTACCCCAAGCACAAGGCGGGCAGCCGCCGGTTCCTAGTGCGCCCCAACCCCTAACCCAAACCTCAAGCGGCATAACAGCCGGGCCAAGCCCGGCGGTGTGTCTGTGCCTGCTATCAGGAGAAATTCATGATCAAAGGACTCGCCATTACCCCACCCGTGATCGGCCGTATCAGTATTGGCCGTGTAGTGGAGAAGAACGGCAAGCGTCTGCCGGAGAAAGACGATCAATTCACCATCACCACCCAGATCCAGACCAAGGAGGGCTGGCTGCCTCACCCGCTCGATGAGGCCCTGCGCAAGAAAACCCAGAGCAGCAAGCTGCGTAGCATTCCCATCACCCTGCCCTTCAATGACCCAGACCTGAGCCTGCGGGCCGAGTACACCTTCTTCGAGCGCAAGAGCGGCAGACCGCTGTGTGCCGGTGATGGGGAAGCTTGCCGACGTCATACCGACAAGGGCCTGGAATCCTTGCCCTGCCCGTCACCGGATTTGTGTGACTATGGCAGCCATGGGCTGTGCAAACCCTATGGTCGGCTGTACGTCCAAATTGGCGATGATGATGAGCTGGGCTGCTTTGTGTTCCGCACCACCGGCTACAACAGCATTCGCACCCTGGCCGCACGACTGCGCTACTTCCACGCCATCAGTGGCGGCAACCTGTCTACCCTGCCCCTGGAGCTGAAGCTACGCGGCAAGAGCACCACCCAAAGCCACCGGACGCCGATCTACTACGTGGATCTGACGCTGAGGGCCGATCAGTCCATGAAAGAGGCTGTCATCCATGCCAGGGAAGAAGCCCAGGCTCAGGCGAATCTGGGAATCAATCAGGCCGAATTAGACAAGGTTGCTCAGGCAGGCCTGATGAATGCGCAGTTCGAATATTCAGAGGATGAGGGGCTTCAGGTTACGGAGGAGTTTTATCGCAATGAGGCCAACCAGGACCCCAGTGCCTCAAAGCAGTCAACCAGCCTGAAAGAGGCCCTTTCGGCAAAAGTGAGCGGGGGCGAATAACCCCCGCCTCTACTACCGATAACGCAGCACCGCCGCATCCAGCTCAGCCTCTATCTCGTCACGGAGTGATGCGGGGGCAAGCACGGCGACCTTGGCACCAAAACCGAGAATCCACCATTTCAGTTCTTCCGTATGCTCAACATCCACCGTCATTTTAATAACCCCCTCGTCATACTGAGCCAACTTTTGACTCTGATTGAGTGGGGTTTCGTAAAGGTGGTCCCCCGCCTGATCGTAAAATAGAAGCTCAAGAGAAATACGCTCTCCGTAAGGGAGATTCATATTGCCATTACGCAGGTAGCTATTGAGATCAAATGCCCGCATACCCTGCACCGGGTCATCCAAAATTTCAACCCGGCTCAAGCGGTGGAGAGCAAGGTGACGATAGTTATCATAACCCTCAAAACGGGCGATCAAATAACGAACAGCGCCTCGATCCACTAAAGCCAAAGGGTGAACGCGTTTGGGGCTTTTCCTGTCCTTGTACCAGATATCCATCTGCCGGTTGCGATAAAGCGCGCCATAGACAGCATCCACAATCCCTGTAGGAACCGATGCTTGCTGCAAGGAGAAGCCACGAGGCACATAGGCAACCTTGTCTTTCCAACTACGCCCACCTGTCGGTTTGTGCTTTTTGAACCAAGCGTCCACCGCATCAAATATAGGAGCGAGTTTCTGTAAGGCATCACGAGGCATCAACGGTTGTAAATAGCGCTCCACCAGAAACCAGGTCGCCGCCATTTTCTCGTCCATGGCAGGGATAGACAGATATTGATCCGAGCAAATACTCCAGCCATAAGGACGCGCTCTATCATCACACTCAATCAAGTAACCGAACTGCGATTCCAGCAGGAGGTTTAAATCCCTTTCCACCGTACGCTTATCACACACATACCCCTCGCTTTGTAGCACCTGCTGAAGCTCTTTGGCCTCCATCCTTCTTGGCGCTATCGGAAGCGCATGCAGCAATGCCAGCAAGCGAAATGACTTGTTATCAACAGCAGCGTCAGCGGCCATAGGTTTCTACCCTCTCTCATTCTTATTACCAGTCTCAGCAACCCTGCGACACCCAATGTCGCGCAACACTTCTAACCTTTAACTCTCTGGCACTCATGCCAAATCGATAAATCCAAAAGGAGAATACCGTGAAATACCTTCTCACTCTGTTTGCATCAGCCACCCTGCTAACCGCCTGTGCAGGGGAGGAGAAACCCGCTCACCTTCTACTCTGCGTAGACGGAGACTGCTATCACGCCGATGGCGGTTATATCGGCGATCAACAAACCGTGGTCAGCAAAATTCAAAAACGCAACGGGAAAGATGTGGAAACCCTTTTCCAGTGCGGCTTCCCCAACCAACCTGAATGCAACTGATACCCCTCCATTAACAGCATGAACCGGCGTACTTGGGGCGCCGGCATCACTATGTCAACAATAAGGAATAGACCATGACAGAAGAAACCATGAACTGGTACTACGCTAACAGCGGCAAACAAATCGGCCCTGTCAGCTTTGACGAAATCTCCGCCCTGGTTAGTAAAGGCTCAGTCAAACCTGACACCAAGGTCTGGAGTGGCCAGGGTGACTGGCAAGCCGCAGAAAACACCGCCCTATCCAGCCTGTTCGCCCAACAGCAGGCAGACAGCAATACGCCACCCCCTCTGGCCGGCACAGATGTCGACAACAAATACATCTGGGCTGTTGTCGCTGTCCCCATTATCGGCTGTCTCATCGAGATCATGGTTGGCACAGAGCTGATCTGGCTCTACATACTGGCCAACATTGCATTCTGTTCCCTGGATGAACGAAAGCTGAAAGCCGCCGGCCACCAATCACCAACCTCCTGGATGGTTTTCATTGTTCCTGTTTATCTGTGGAAACGCGCCAGCCTGCTGAAACAGAAGAATTACTATTTCTGGGGCTGGATTGCAGCATTCATACTGTCAATTGGAATCAGCGTAGGGGCCAATGAAGTTGTCGTTACTGATACGGCCTGTGCCATCGTTACCGACATCATCCGTGAGCAATACTACAGCGACGAAAAGTGCAAAGCGGTGACCATCAACGAAGAAGTCCGCACCGGCTTTTACACCGCTAACGCTATTCTTGATACGGGTGAGCAGATATTCATCACTATTGAGGAAGTGGGCACCGATGAGATATCGGTTGTGATTCCCGAGCAGTAGCCAATGTGATAGCCAGGCTAAAGACATTTGGCCTGGCTATCCGAAAATTACTTGCTAAATTTTTTCATTGTTGCCTCTAAGCTTGCACTGCTCATTCCATTTTCAATAATATCCAGGCTAGATAACTCCGAGGACTTCATAGCATTCCTTGCTCTCGCGATTTTTAGGACAGATTGCAATTGATTAAGGGTATCTTTCTTTCCCTGTTCCATCCAAGAAGCAATCTTTTCCTCCTCAAAACCCAGCATATCTTTAGCGCTATCAGAAATAATTTCGCCCGGGCGCAACTCAAGAATATTCTCCCCCGGGAAATCGTCTACGTCCCAAAGAGCCCCATCACTAAGGTGAGAAACAATGATCACATCCAGAGCCTTGCCCAAAAGGGGGGTAATGGGCGTATTACCTTGCACCTTCTTATAATTTCCCTGCCCTCCATCGGAAAATACCTGGCCTTCAACTTTTTTCGGCTTAAAAAGAACGGGGATAGCGGCGGACGCCATTAGTGCATTATGGCGTTCGTCTTCAGGAAGAGCATTAACCAGCTTAAATACAGATTCACGGGTTTTGCCTCCCAGCAACTCTCCTTTAATTGCATTTTTCACAGAATCAAGGTGTGATTCATGCGGATACAGGGACACATATAGTGGATTATTTTCTTTTAGCAGATCTGGGGCCAGATACTCGTTCAGAAGCTGGGACAACCTGGAGTCCTTCAGCAAACCGGTTTCTTCATCACCAACTCCCACCTTTTTGAGGGCCACACTGCTTAGCATGTGAAGCGCCAGTCGAAACGGGATTGTTCCTCCTGACAGCCCTGCGGACACAAGAAGAGACAAATACCTGGGTATATTTTTTCTCTCAAATTCTAAGGGAGGTATTCTTGCAACATCTACCCACACCTCCCCCAATCGCTTGGCCGCCTCATTTATATTTGGAGCAGCGGCCACAATAGCACCATTAAGAGAACCGATACTTGCTCCGGACACCACGTCAACTTCCACGTTCATATCCGCGAGTGCAGCGACAACGCCAGCCTGGTAAGCTCCTTTGGCGCCACCTCCGGACATCACAAGGCCTACGCGCATAGCTTATCCCTTCGGTTAAAGTTTTCTTTTAGCATCGCTTTAGCAAGGCGGTCCGCCGAGAAAAGGTAAGGAACCCCCGGAGCGACAGCTTCAACGCCCTTAGATATCGTATTAACCGTGAAAGAGAAAGGGGAAGCTTCTGCGTTTGACCAATCGCTCAAAAAGGCTACCAGCTTTGGTACTTCATGGCTAGGCGAGCAAAGCTTTCCAGGGGACCTAGAAAACCAAACCTTTCTATCAATTCGATCATTAAGCCCTACATCCACACTATCCCTAAGGTGTATCTTGGCTCTGTTTTTTATGTCCGAGAGTAGAGATTCCGCTTCATTTCCAGGAAAGCGTGTCACGTACGCCCCAAGATTTCCCCACCAAAGCTCATCAAGAGTCACATATAAACGAGAAATGACCGGCAAATCATCCAAGGCCCCCACCTTCCATTTATTAAAAGCGTGATCAATCTGGTTAGACGCAGTGATTAATGCCTCATTCTTGACCAGCCTTTCTTCCAAAGACTGGAGCCTGCTATCAACCACGTCAATCAAATTGTCAAGATCACTTCTAATGCTCAGCACCTCGTTAGCCACTGTCTCAAGGTTACCTTGAAGATTTCTTACCTCCCCACCAACAACAGCCAAAGCGCGATGTCCCAGGGCAACCGACTCCATAACCTCAGTCAACTGCTCTATCGTCCCACCGATCAAGTCAGCAAAATGCGCATTGACTTGATTTTGTCTTCTCGTCTTCTTACCTGTAACGACACCAATCACTTCCCCCAAAAATCCTTCGCTATTTTTCTGAACCTTTATCTGATCTTTGGCAGAAGATAGTCGACTTGAAAGGGTTACCGCCACCTTGTCTGCTAAAGCAGGCATCACCTCATTGATATCATCCATAGCATTGCCCCCGTGCACACTTAGATATTTATATTTTCACAGAGCCCTTTGGCATCTTTCGACAAAGACAAGGCATCTTCATTCACCCCCTCCATACCATCCACAATTCTAGCGATCTCCTTTAAAAGCTTGGCCTGCTCTTCCTTCGAACGTTGATTATCTTCAATCCCGGCGAGCAAATCCTCTCGCACCGCCTCAATCTTCAAAGACAGTTTTTGAAAGAAGTCGGCAATCGCCTTTTGCGCTGGTCGCTCTACCAGATCTACCACTTCCCTTCTCCAAATTTGTCCTTGATCATCAATTAACCTATCTAGAGATTTTTGCAACTCCAACTTTCTTACCTTGAAAACAGGGACATCTTCCTCATACTCTTCCTTTCCCCAGTCTGTACCAAATAAACCACCCAAAAAACGCCGGGTTCGTCCAAATATTTTTTCATCATCACGGAGTCTGGTCACTTGCTTTGTTTCTGCAGCTATTTGGTTGAGCATTACATCTGTCCTTACTCCCGAAATAGCCACCTCTAAATTTGTTGGAACAGTAAACCTCAATTCAATCCCATTTTCCCCAAGCCTACCCGACACCTGCTTCAATAACGCCGCAGCTTCTTCGATTACGTCTTTCGTTACTTTCTCACTAAACAAAGAGAGAGTGCCGTCTAAATTTTTATTCAATCTATTTGCAAGCCCAGAAATTGAGCCTGAGAACTGATTATGGATAGCACCGAGAAACGCCTTCGCCTCCTCTTGATTGGGAAATTCGACCACCATTTTATCCCCAAAATGAGAATCGTTTCTTTTTTGGGCTCCCCCATCAGAGCGCCGATCCTTGAAAAACGCAGGTGCTATAGATTTCTGCATGCTGGACACTGCCGATTCTGCGGCTCTCCTTCTTTCTTCCGGAGACAGCGACTTATCATCCGCCTTGCTCTGCATTTGAGATTTTTGATCATAATAGGAATCAAAAAGTGCACTGGCTTTATCTTTAAGGGTCTTCCTACTATTTTCGACTTCGCCATTCAAGCCATTTTTCATTTCTGAGAAAATGCCGTCCATTTTTCTATCGGCCTCATCCCTAAAACCTTCAACTTTTCTTATGTCACTCTCAAGATCTTCTATATAGCTACGCAGCTGCTCAACACCTTTTTTTAGCGCACCCCCTCGCCCACTTAAAAAGTTATTTATATCTTCGGCCAGAGCCGCAAGCTTTGAGGCACTTGAATCAAGAGCATATATAGCTGCATTTTTGTATGCCATCTTAATGACACGCTCTAACGGAGCTTCAAATCCCGACTTTCTCCATAGCTTATTAGCCCTACTTAAAATATCATCGCCATCAATTATGTCATCTTCATCCCACTGATCAAAACCAAAAGCAAGATCAGCAAACTCGCACACCCAGTCATTATCCTCATGGTTCGGCAGTACATTTTTAGATAAAACTTCACGCCTTGCCTTATCCGATAGATAAGCCCGCTTAGCTGAAACAGGGAAGACATACTCTTCACTTATCTCACCCTGCATAAGGTTATTACTAACCATGCTTACTATTTTTTCTTTACCTGGGTCCTGCCTTGACCTTTCATCATACCTATTCACAAAAGCATAAAGTCGCCCTTTGGCAACTTTGGCAATTTCGTTAATTTTCCCCCTTAACTCGTGGTCAGCATTCGATTTAAGGTTGGTATAATTGAGGACAGCAATAACTGCGGATGCTTTTTTTAGCTGATCATCCAGCATCACTTTAAGGTGGTCTTGTCCTGCTTCATTCGGCCCTGGCGTATCCAACAAAGTTATCTTGCCAAGGCCAGCCTCTGAAGCAGACAAAGAAGAGAACTCCACCTCAATAACGGGAAGTTCATGAATTTCATCATAATCGACAAACGGAAATTCAACACCTAGCTCGGAACACATCCTAACCAGATCATTGATCACCTTAAGAAGGCAAAAAATACCGTCCTGCCCCGAATAGCGCGTTTCAACCTGCTCTTTTCTTTCAATAAAGTTCACCGCATCCTGCAAATCTGGCGACCGACTTTTGATAACCTCAGCCAGCCCCCTATCTTTTGACAAAATCGCCGACAAACTCTCTATAAGTCGGTTTGCAGGGCCGTTATTATCAAAATGGATCACAGGCTCTTTTTGGCCCTTTTTATGCCGAATCAAAGTCGGTATCGCCGTCATAGGCCCATTCCGGTTTGGCAGCACCTCTGCCCCAACGATAGCGTTAATTGTTGTCGACTTACCCGCCTTCATCGTACCAACAACAGCAACAACCATTTCCATTTCTGTTAGTTTATTCTTCTCCCCTTTCAGCACCTCTTTTTCTCTATTTATCTTATCTTTATTTCCCAAGGATGCTTTTTTTGAATCCAAATAATTTTCATCAACAAGTTTCGGCACATTGACCACTTCATCTAAAACTTTTGATTCCAGATCAACTAGCCGAATAGCCTCTTTTCTCAACAAGTCCAGATTCTCATTATGCATTAGATAACCTCAACAACATTTTATTTATATAAATTAATTCTTTCCAAAATCACGCCAAATGACACTTCCAAAACATCCTCAGGCATTTCTTTAATGTCTTCCTCTCCGCATTTCGGGCATGTATCTGGCAAGTCACACTCCGTAACAACATCACTTTGGGGCCTGACAGTCTTTCGCCAACCGCACTTCTCGCAGCACAAAATAAAAGGATGCGGCTTGATCGGCATAAACGCTTACATCTTTAACAGCACAAAGGCGCTCCGGCCACATGCCAGAACGCCTTTATTGATTTATCTACTGAACATTAAGAATGATGGACTTGGGACCAAGCAGGTCCGTCTCCCCGTTCACAGACTCCACATAAACCTCATACTGCTCTTTATCTTCCAGGGACACGCTTATGTTTCTACCTGTCCAGGTCTGGCCCGAGTCGTAGTAAGTGCCGTCCACATCATAACGTGCTTTCCATACAACTTCGCTCGGCTGAACAATGCCATTCTTGTCGAAGATGTAGGCTTCCAGATTTACCGGGCTCGCCGCCGCAACGGATCGTTTCTTTTTACCCAGAATATAAACGGCATAGTTATCCGGCTTGGGGTTTGAGTTATAAGAGACCTCTAAACAAGAATCAAAGAAGCCTATGCTGACACCCAAATTTCCCTGTATATATGACTCTGACAGTCCTAAGCATTCCACCTCAAAACTGTCATTAAAAAGCGCAACAGGATTGATCAAATCCGACCTATAACCCTGTTGCAACCTGACATCACCAACGACTGAACCAAATACTATCCCCCCTCTATATGATCCCGAACCCTGAATCTCATCATTAATAAAAAATGAACCTTCGGAATCCATAGTAACCGAGTAATTATTATTTTTACTCCATACTGACAACCCAAGATCTCCATCGGAGTCGATCGTACTATTTTCTATGGCAATTCCAGATAAAGATGAAGATCCAGAAAACCCGCTTAGTGCAAGATAGCTCACAGTGTCCCCCAAGAATTTCTCCGCGTCGTAGTCAAAGCTAGACTCTCCAGAAAAGCTTACCCCAACCCATTCCCCATCAAGGTTATTAGGTGATGTTTCAATGGTGACAGGGGACACGGCCGTGCCATTCACATTCACACCGCTCTCCGCCTCGATATACCAATTCCTATCCACTTGCAGAACGGCCCCCGCATCAATCAGCAGGCGATCATTAAACGTCGTATCACAGGTTACGAAATGATTCCCGGCAGTGACCTTTATGGGATCGACATAGTTACCACAAATATTGCCCGTCACTTCCACGTAGGGGATATCAACGCAGATGTTGTCTTCGATTTCCTGGTTTTCCAGACAGCTATCAACGGGAACTTCACAGCCTCTTGTGGTTTCGATCTGCCCCTCCGGGCAGACAGGCGGAATCTCGGTGCATGCCACCCCATCCCATTGATATCCTGCATTACAGCTTTGGTTTATATACTCACTCGCATTGCAATCTGAATCACCATATGCTTTTGAGTGACTTGTAGAACCATTGTCTTCTCTTACAAAACAGCTCTCGTGATAACAGACTTTATAGGGCTCCCCCTGACCACCTGATGCCAATGCAAAGTATTCATTTTTACTTTTTCTGTTGCTGCTGGCTCCACCAGGGCAATCAATTTCCGTTACTTCACCAAGTTGGGTATTCACGACAAAGTAGTTTGTATCAGCAGCCCCACCTGATCCACCATCCCCACTACCAGCCCCATCCTCACCATTACAAACATAGTGTGAATCAGCTATTTCACTGCTATCCAGATACGCGTTTGCATTTGCATCCATCCCTGTATGCAGCACATAACCGCCGGCTGAACAATTCGCTCCAGCCGCTTCCTGTTCCACCCTCACGAGAGACGAGATGGCTGAATCGCCATTCTCCCCATTACACAGGTAATCTGACTGATCGACTTCAGACGCCTGTAAAATGCCATCCGCATTGTTATCTTGCCCGGTCTCGATCCGCTTCCCTCCTGACGGGCAGTTAATGCCTATGGGCTCATCACTGACATTGACCAGAGCGGTGAGGCCGTCTTCTCCATCAATCCCATTTGTGCCATTGCAGATATAATTTACATCGGTGATTTCTTCTGCTTGCAGCGTGCCATCTGCATTCAAGTCCTGACCACTGGTGACTTTATTCCCGCCTGCGGAGCAATTGGCCCCGGCAGCCTCTACCTCAACAGCAACCAGGGAAATTGAGTTCTCTCCATCTTCACCATGGCAGATGTACGCATTGCCTGTTATCTCGCCTTCACTGAGAAGGCCATTCTCGTTCACATCAAGGCCGGAGGAGACCTTGACTCCACCATTGGCACAGAACTGGCCAGGGCCAATATTTTCTGTTTCCACCAACGAGGGGTGCACAACCGGGCTAACCCCGTTGCAGATATATTTCGTCTGAATAACTTCATCGATATCCAGGGTGCCATTGCGATTGAAGTCCAAGCCAGAGGTTAATTTTTGACCGCCTGCAGCACACTCAGCACCTTCAGGCTCATGGGACATATCCAGCAAGCTACTGAATCCATCGGTTTGGCTTGCTGAAATCGAACAGACATAGCTACTCTGGCTGATTTCCTCAGCATCTAGCACCCCATCTTCAGAAGCATCCAGCCCAACACTTACCTTCAAGCCGCCATTGGCACACTCAAGGCCTGCCGTTATTTCATCTACACGAATCAGACTGGAAAGACCGTCCTCTCCCGAAGCGCCATGACACACTTGTTGAGATTCATAAATCTCATCGGGGTCCAGTACGCCATTGGTGTTGGTGTCGATACCCTGATCAATGGTAATCCCCCCATCCGGGCAGGCTTCGCTAGCTGTAAAGGCTGAGCGCTCTACAGTCGAGGGGTATAACCCGTCTTCTGGTTGCGCTTGTGACGTACCGGTGTTCGATCCGCTACTTCCTCCACCGCCGCCGCCACAGGCAGCAAGGGAAGCCATAACCAGTAACGATGTGAGTCTCAGTGCTTTCACGAAGGGCTCCTTTCTTCGAATTCTTATCATTCGGGCTGACCTGATCCCAAAAGCAGACCATACCACGTCATTCACCTGTGCAATTCTATTCTCCAGCCGCGACACTCTGTGTCGCAGAAGGCTCTACGCCACCCTTTACCCCGCCTTCACCACCGGAAAACTCGCCTGCCCCCACATCGCTCGCGGGTTATCCATCATGATCTCGATCACTACCGGCACCAGGTCATTCATGATTTTTATGCAATCGGTGATCTGGTTGCGGTTCACCTGCCCGCCCCAGGTGGCGCCGCCGTGGATGAGCTGATTTCTCAGGACGTAGATGCGGTCCAGCGCGATGGAGAGCACTTTGGGGGTGTTGTGGCTAGAGATGGATTTGCGGGCGGCGTGTTTGGCGCCAGCGAAGCGCCTTTCCCATTCTGGCTGGCTCATGTTGCCTTTCTGGTATTCCCAGAAGGCGCGGACGACATAGGGGTTATCCAGCAGTGCGCTGATGGCACCAGAATAGACTTTCCAGACCAGCTTTTTCAGGCGCTGACTGTTATCGAGGCTGTGGAGCTTTTCCAAGAAGGCATTGAAGGTGGCTTGCTCACTCAGCCCCTGCCGGTCATCAATTTCACTAGCGTAGGCCGCGTTGAAGGCAATCCACAGGAAGATGAAACGGCTGTCCGGGTCGGATTCCTGCTCGGCACGATCCAGCCAGCTCAGGGCACGGTGAACGCGCAGACTCAGGTCTTCAGGATAATCATCCCGTTCCTGTCGCTGGCGTGTTTTGAGTGTTTCGTAACAGGTCCCCATATCCCTCCCCCTGAGCGCCAACACCGTAGAAGCGTCAGCTAGAATCCTTTCTAGACCTGAAGGCCTTTCGTTTTTTGCTGTGAACCTTATCACACTCAGCCGAAATGACCAGAACGGCCATAGTTATCTATGCTGACCAACGGTGATCATTTAATAGCCAATATCCACCACAAACAAGGCCGCTCTATGAGTCTTTCGAGGCGCGCTCACCCGCAATTTTCTCACTTAGTACAGCATCCAGCTCTTCAAGAGCCTTATGCTTATTCGTCCACCAGTCAGTAGACCAGACCCTATACAACGTCCATCCCAGCCCTTCCAACACACCCTGGCGGATCTTGTCGCGCTCTCGGGCATAGGCAGAGCTGTGGTACATGGCGCCATCGCACTCAATTCCGGCCAGATAAATGCCAGGTTTGTCGGGGTGAACAATGCCCATGTCGATGCGGTAGGCGGAGACGCCAATTTGGGGATGCACTGTCCAGCCCTTTTCCTGTAGCCCTCTGGCCACGGCCACTTCGAAGGGGGATTCAAAGTCGCCCATGGAGCCGTGTACCGCCGCGCCCAAGGCGGAGGCACCACGTTCGGCGTATTCCAGGAAGTGCTTGAGGTCCGCCACGGCGCGAGCCTGTGTGCGGGCCAGATCAATACGCTCCGGAGGCATGGTGGAGAACACCACCATCTCGGAGCGAGCGCGGGTCATGGCCACGTTCAGGCGTCGCTCACCACCGGTACGGTTGAGAGGGCCGAAGTTCATGGTGACATGACCGGCTTCATCCGGGCCGTAGGTAATGCTGAACAGGATCACGTCCCGCTCATCCCCTTGCACGGTTTCCAGGTTCTTCACGAATACCGGTTCCAGCTCGTCCTCGGAGAAGGCCCATTCGATGCCAGGGTCTTCCGCTCTGGCCTTATCCAGCAGATCCTCTATCAGACTCTGCTGTTCGGTATTGAACGTCACCACGCCAATGGACTGGCTACGAATAGCCGGGTCGTCTGACGTCAGGCGACGTACGATCTCTGCCACAATGGCCTTGGCCTCACCCTGGTTATGACGCGCCTTGCCTCGGGCGTAGAAGCCTTCCGGTTTCACCAGTGACACCCCCTTGTCAGGGTGCACTGGCGCCGGGAAGGTAATCAGGGAACTGTCGTAATAGCGGCTGTTGGAGAAGGCAATCAGGCTTTCCCGACGGGAACGGTAATGCAGGTTCAGCACGCGTTGGGGAATGCTGGCGCCGATGAGCTCGTCCAGGATGCTTTCCAGATCCCCCTCCCCATCAATGTCGCCATCCGGGTCATCATCAGAACGACCAAAGAAATTGGTGGGCGGCATTTGCTTTGGATCACCGGCCACAATCACCTGCTTGCCACGGGCCAGTGAGCCCACGGCATCCCACACGGTGATCTGGGAAGCCTCATCGAAAATCACCACATCGAACTGTGCCTGCCCGGCGGACAGGAACTGGGCAATCGACAGGGGCGACATCATCAAGCACGGCGCCAGCGTCGAGATCACGTCCGGGATGGTTTCCATCATTTCCCGAACAGGCTTATGGCGCATTTTCTTTTGAAGCTCATGGGCCAGCACGCCCCAGGACGATTTCTTCTTGGTGGTCTCCTGGTCCGGGATCTCCCCGGCCAGATTCGCGGCAATATACTTCGCGGTCAGATCACTGAACCGGGTATCCAGCTCGCGGAAATTTTCAATCGCCGCTTCATGCTCCGGAGAAGAGAAGGTACGCAGCACCTCATCCTCACCGATCACCGCCGACGACCACCAACTGCAATAAGCAGCTTCAAAGACCTCTTCCACCTGGTCGGCAGTCACAGAGCCATTTTCGATGGCTTCCACCAGCGGGCCGAGCTGGAAATCCAGCGCCTCGGAGCGACGCCGTACCCAGGCGCACCAATCCCTCAGGGCGATGTGATGATCGACAATCTCCTGACACTGTGCACCCAGAGACTCAAGGGCGGGCACGCCGTCAGGCAATCGACCATCCAGCGAGGCACCGATCAGCGCTTCGAACTTTTCCTTGTTTGCAGAGAAGGCTTCGAACGCCGCCTTGAAATCATTGATGGTTCGCCCCACTGGCGCATCCGGTGCCAACAGGTCGTTGGCATCATAAAGCAGCGTGCGAATCTTGCCGCGCAGGGTCGCCAGGGATTCCGCATCATCTGCCAGCTTGCCAACCGCAACACGAGCCCGTGAGCCTAGCGCCTTCAGCGCGGCCATGGCGCTCGGGTCTGAATTATAGGAATCCCATTCCCGCAGGCCTTTCAGCACGCCATCGAGACGGTCGATATGGCCACCGGTTTCCCGCAACTGTTTCAGCACGGGAATATCATTGGTCGGGTCCGGATCACCCTGCGCCCCGCCTTCCCGCATTTGCTTGACGACCTTGCGTTTGGCAAACCAGCTCTTGGGCCACCAGGTGTCATTGGCTTCCGCCCAGGCTTGCCCCAACACCGCCGCATCCAGCTTCTGCCAGGCCAACGGCTCATAGGTGCAACTCAGCTTCGCTTGCGTCTCAATGTAGGCCTTCAGCTGTGTGACTGCTTCTTCCAGCGCATCCAGCCGATCCGTTGCATCCGGCTCCAGCGCAAAAGAGGCCTGCTGACGGTAGGCGTCCAGCAATACCTGACCGCACTCTGCCATGGCGGCCAGCTTGGGCAAGCCGACCACGCCAAGGCTGATCCCCAGGGCTTTCTCAAGCGACGCCAATTTGTCGGTCAACTGCGCCCCACTGGCTTTCAAGCTGCGGGCGGCACCCACCACCTCTTCTTCCCACTGAGGCCGCCAGTCAAAATTGCTGATCAATGCCAGTGGGTGGTCTACCAGATTACCCACGGCCTTGGCCTGAACAGCCAATAACTCAGCCATTTCACGCAGCTTCTGCAGTTGCGCTTCGTCATGATAGGCCGCATTTGCCCAACTCAGCTTCACCTTGGCCGCCAGGTCGGCATCACGCACTTTCACACCGATGGCATAGTGCGCCGTCAGGCCATTACGGTGGCGCTGATGCAGGGCATTCACCACCCGGTTCAGGCGGTCACGCAGCGCCTTGAGCCGTTCCGCCTCGGCCTTCCAGTCACTGACCGTGGACTGGGAAGCGCTGTTCCAGGAGGTGCGAAGCTGATCCAGCACATCAGCCTTCCTGGCTTTGTTCGAGTGCAATTCAAGGCAGAACTGGCCCAGGCCAATGTCTTTGAGCCGTCGATGCACCACCTCCAGTGCGGCGGTCTTCTCGGACACAAACAGCACCTTCTTGCCTTTGCCCAGCATGTGCGCAATCAGGTTACCGATGGTCTGGCTCTTGCCGGTACCCGGCGGGCCGATGATGACGAAATCCTTGCCGCGATCCGCCGTGGCAATGGCCGCCATCTGGGAAGAATCCGCCGGCAACGGCGACAGGAGATCTGCCGGGGTGTATTCCCGGTCAATCTCCTTGGGGTCAACAAAGCGAATGTCGCTTTCATACGCCTCACGCGGCGTATCCAGCAGGTGGCGCACCACCGGACTTTCTTTCAGCGCCTCGGAGCGGTCCACCAGATCCTTCCACATCAGGTACTTGGCGAAGGAGAAATGGCCCAACACTACCTCTTCCACTACTTCGAATCCGGGGACCTCCTTGATAGCATGACGTACCCGATTCCAGATGCCCGCCACATCCACACCACTGTCATCCTCCGGCAAGGCACCGCTGAGACCATGGATCTCGATACCGAAGTCTTTTTTCAACAACTCCAGCAAGGTGGTGTTGAAACGGGGCTCATCATCATTGGCCACCATCTTCACGCCACTGCGCACAGACTTACGCTCCAGTGACACCGGCAGCAATATCAGAGGAGCACGGTAGCGGCGACTATCCTTGTCCTTGGGCTTCCAGAGCAGAAAGCCCACTGCCAAAAACAGGGTGTTGGAACCCCCTTCCTTCAGCGACGTCTGCGCCTTGCGGTAAATTTCCACCGCCCGCTTGTCCAGATCTTCCTGGGTCAGCTCCACCAGCACCTGCTTCTTGGCCAGGGCATCGCGGGCATACACTTCCTTCAGCTCTTCACCGGTACGCTGGCGGTGAATATCCGAATCCTGATCCTGGGTCTTTAACTGCGGGAAAGGCGCAATGGAAATGCGCGCCCCGGTGGCCAACACATCTTCCAACTCACCGGGATCACTACACACCAGCGTTAAACTGCTTTTGCTGGGTTTCTGATTCAGCAGCGGGTTGCGCGCGGACAGATCCAGCAGCTTGCGCTGCCAACGCTCCAGGCGACCGCCCGGCGTATCCTCCGGCACGTCGTCTTCCACATGCACGGGGGCCGATGGCAAGTCTACCGGCGCTGCCTCCAGCCCCGGCTCGACCTCGCCTTCCACATCAGCGGACTCGGCAAGCCCGGCAATCTGTGTCTTCAGGCTAATGGGATTAATGCGATGCGCCCGCGCCCGGCGAATATCGATGGCGGCGACAAATTCGTTGTCCTTATCCAGTGCCACCTGCTTGTTGCCGTCTTTCACGGCCTGGGAGAAAGGCGGCGCAGGGTGGTTGGTCAGGAAAGTGGTTTCAATCAGGATCAGTTCTTTTAGGGGTATACGCTGGCGCAGGGTTTCCGCTTCATCCACCACCACACTGGATAGATCTTCCTTGTCCAGCCATAGCCCCACCAGCGCATGTCCTTGGGTAAGGATCACCAGCGGATTCAGCTGGGCCTGCTCCAGCGCTGCGGCAAACAACAAGGTGGTATCGAGGCAGGTGGCCACCTTGGCGCTCTCAATCTGGTTGGGCAGGCGGATTTTCTGGCCATTACTCTCGAAACTGGCGGGCGGCAACGCATAACCCACCTGCATTTTCACAATGGCGGAATAAATCGCCGACGCCATCAGCCATACCTGCTCACGACTGCCGGAATCGTAGCCGTTGATACTGCCCGACTTACCCGCCTTGCGCAGAATCTGGCTGGCCTGGCCCAACAACCGGTCCACCGCCGGATCGTTCGGCGTGCAGAACGCCGCCAACAATTCAGGAATGTAGGTAGCCCCGCCCCACTCATTACAGGCCAGCAACTCCACCGGAATCACCAACTCGGCCAGGCACTGCTCAGCCTGGGTGACTCGAATCGTCACCGTGCCGCGCATGGATTCCGTCAGCCCCAGCAGAAAACTGCCATCCAGCTCCAGGTCACGATCCTTCATGGCCAACAGACCACCCGCCGCCAACCGGTCCACCGTCCAGGTCTTCGCCTTCACAAACGCCGGGGAGGCTTCTAATGTCACCCCCAGGTCTGACAGTTCCTGCTCTTCATCCTGATTCTCGATCTGCAATTCCCGCAGCACCGCAAAGGCACTCTGGTGGCAGGCGAAGTTGATCTTTTCCACCAGGGTGGTGTGGATTTTTACTACCGAAACGTCCTGCTCAGACATGGCGCAGCCCTTCACCGATTTTGAATATCCCGAGTTGTACTACCACTACTCCTTCCCTAACTTTGATTTCGCCGCTTGAATTACATCTTCCTCAAACAAAGACGACCATCGATCTTCAAGCACCACCGCCTCAACACTAAGATCAAGGCGCCCCACCAAAGCCAATTTCGTAAAACCCTCTGACACCTTCGAGTCAAGAACCAATTTCGAAACCGCTTTAATTGCACCTAATTCTTCAATCATTCTGATGAAATACACCGGGGTATAGTCAATTTCTTCTTTACAACGAGCAATCAACTCTTGAAGGTGCGCATAAAAAACAGACTCAGTTGTTTCGGAATCCTCGTACCAGCTTTTCGGAATTAGAGCATAATCCCCTCTCCATTTTTTATCCCTAATGGAGTCCTGATACCAAGGCTCATCGATATCTGCGTGGTCGGTTATAATAACCTGGAGGTCTGGAAATAATTCGCTAACGATTTTAAAAATCCATTCGAATAGCTTTTTAACAGCTATTCTATCTTCATCCTTCTCAATCTCTGAAAGGTCACCAGAATCGGATTTATCAGCCGGAAAGTACACCTGGGAGGGCTGATCAAAAAAAATAAATCGGCCAACCGGACGCGACCTTTCTATAAACCATTTTGCCAGAGCAAGGTAGGTGACGACATGGTATCCCATCCAATTTTCACCACTCCCCATTTTATCAAGTGTCACGGGACCATCAGGCGTATCGGCAACGACTGTTAATTTAGATGCATCTAACCGAATTCTGTGATTACTGTATCCAAGGCCAAGTTCCTGCGCCCAAACAGTCATATCCTCGGATATACAGTTAAGTTGCGCATCCAGCCTCTCTTTTAACGCAACAGGATCGAGTTTCTCAGATAGCATTGATATGCTTTCCTCCAACAATGCCAACTGAGCTTCCAAATTCCCGCTATCATCAGACCAATCTACGCTTTCCAAGTACAGGCTACATTTTCCTGCCAACTTGGATCTCAGCGTATTTAAATCATCACGCAATTCATCTTCGCCATCTTGCGATCTAATCTTTCCAATGGACTGCTTGACGCGCCTGATGTTGTTATTTACCTCGCTCTGCTCCTCCAACAGCTGATTTACATATCCACTAATACGAGGCTTTGTTCTTCCAACCCCCTGCAACTTTTCAGAAAGCTCTTCCAAAGAGGATTTTATGATGCTCTGAAATTTTGAGCCCCCTTTATGCGGCCCGTCACATACCGGACAAACTTCTGGAACTGCATCAAACTTCTCAAACAACCCAACTGACTGGAGCCGCAACATTTGGTCGTTCACAGCTCTCTCAAAGCCTGACTCTGATGAGCTGTATTCTTGCGCCTCCCTCAGCCTTATTTTTAGTGACCTTCTTTGATTCTGAAGCCGTCTATTCTCTGCCTCCAAGGCCACTAAGGCGTCCGGAGATTCATCCATTTCGGCATCTAGTGATGGGGACCAATTTGATATAGCCTTGAGATGCTCCAGCAGCACCTCATCCTTTGGAATTAAGTCACTCGAATTGTATAACCCCAACTCGGCAGCTTCTGATAATAGTGCGTACCCTTTTTGAAGGCCGTCGCCCTTTAGATAGTCTATTTCTTTTATCTGCTTTACCAGCCTCATTCGGTCTTGCTTTAAAGACCTCAGCTTTTGCATATCGGAAAGTCTGTCATCTTCAGCTGCACCGATAAAATAGGGCAAAGTATCTTTTATATTTTGCGGAATTCTGTCTCTTGCTTGTTGGTGAAACAGGATTTCATTGTTCGCAATCTCGGTTTGGCTTTGAAATAAATAGTATCTGGAATGCCGAAACCCAATAGTTACAGGATGCCTTGTTTGCCCCTCAGGAACTTCTGTAACATGTTCCGGCACACCAATCTTCCGAGTCAGAAATGACACTACACTATCAACATTAGTAGAGCCTCTTAAATCTGACTTGTTCGGCAACGAAACCGCTTTCTCAACAAGTAAACAGCATGCTGATGCAGCCTTGTGACCAGGCATCGGGGCAGCACGTGCAATAAATACTTGGCAATCGGGGAACTGCAATAGCACTGCGTACCAGTCAACATTATCGCGAATGTGACCCGCCGCGACCATGCACTCGCTCGCCCCTAAACAATACTCCACTATGTGGATGAGCGAGGTTTTCCCACGTTGAGAAGCTCCCGTAATTATATTTACAGACCCAGGCTTGAACGTAACATCTCGCCGCTGACCATTTTTCCCGTATAACGAAACCGTTAATATTTGCATGGTCATGGCATTACTCCAAGATGCGCATAAACCCCTTCAATAGATGATGACAATCCAAACCATCTACCCAGAAACCCAGCACTTAAATAATTATTTTTAAATTTTTCATTCTTATTAACTATCGCAGGCATTTGGGGCATTGCCTCATCATCTATAATAAAAAAACCATCTTCCGATAAAGAAATAGCTTCATGCTCTAGGAGAAACACGATTGCAAGGTTAACCACATCTATGTATGCGTTCACTGAACTTGCAAACCCGGCCAAATACCCCTCATGGTCAGAAACCCACCCAGCCAAAGGGGTTGAAGTTGAATTCGGCAATATTGATGAGTAACGACCGGACAGGGCTAGAGGCGCAATCAAATACACAAGCGAACAATGCAACCCTTGTAGATTTTTTTTCGAACACTCCCTAACCGCTTGATACAAGACAACCCCAACATAGGCCGAGTTATAGAGATTGGCTTCCTCTTTTGACAATTCAGCATCAATAATCATTTAGGCGACATCCTCGTTGCTGGCATCTCCTAACTCTCCATAATCAGGATGCCATCCTATTTTCAGCGCATCTGACAACAAATGGTAAGAACCTTTGGATAAATAATCCCCCATAAAGTCCGAGCGGATAGGAACAACCCCCCTCTGCTGGCAGTACTGATAAAGCCTGGCTGCAAACTTTCTCTTGGCATCCGCTGTATCAAATTCTTCCTGCATTTCCAAAAATGCCTGCTCTTCCTCCCACTTTTCAACTAGCCTTCTATCAAATCCATTGAGCTCGCCAGGATTCAGCAACCCATCTCCAGCCCATTTGTTTCTCTGCTCAAATGCCCGATAGTAGTTTACTATCGCAATCTCAATTAGTTTTTTTGGGGCATTGAATAAGCGCATCTGCTTAATAAAAACTCGCATATCCCCCTCGACATCTATCGCGTCAGGCAATGCTTCAGCATATTCATCAGGAAGATTAGCATGAGAATATTCAGGCCTTATTTTCTCAACAAAATCTTGAAGAAAACCCAAATTAATAGCGCCAGATGGTGACTGACTCAAAGCCTCTACAATCCACTTAAACCAAACCCCTTCAAGCCGATTAATGAACGCATCAACCGCTTGCACCGGCACATACTGCCTGGCAATTGGTTTTAATCTTTCTCTAACTCTCAAAAGGTCATCTGATTTTCCTACGATGTAAACCGACTCCAAAAAACTACGTTTTTCAGCATCACTAAGCCCCTTGAATGCCTTATATCCCATGCTATTTGTCTGGTTTGACTCCTCGCAAATATTAGACATTATTAGAAGGGCTTTATCTATATCTCTTTCCTGACCGACCCCTAACAAACTTGCCAACGAACCATCCACAACCGCCTGGGTTGTCACCAAAGATAAAACCATGTCGCCGAGCGAAATATCACCAGACTGAATTGACTCTACCCATACTCTTACCGTTTTCCATATATCAGAGCTTCTATCCGTAATATTCCCCTGACTACCATGAAACTTTGTCTGTAATAATTCTTCTGGCGAACCATCGTCATCAAATGCGATGTCATCTAATTTCTCGATAGATACATTGAAACGCTCAGGATCAGCTATTTCGGGTAGTTTTCTTAACGACAAATACAGCGCATACCTGATCTGATAAATGTAACCTAGCATTGAAGCTGATGCGTCAAACTGTGAGGTATTACTCATTATTACACCCCTTTCACAATCAAAGGCTTCCAGAAAAAGCTTTTTGACTAGAAGACAGAAACAGGAGTTCGTTATCCGAAATAAATACTGTACTTTTTTCTAATAGCCGAATAGTTCTCTCAACTAATTCAGAGAACTCCCTCTGTTTTTCAATTTCCGGCAATGGGATATCAAGATTACGCAAAATAGCCAAATTAATGTTTTTCTGTGCCGACTCCGGGGCGCTTGCCTCCAGGGTCTTTTGCAGGAAACCTAGCCAGTGCTGAACATACTCAACTGTCGTCTTATGATTAGGCATAAAGCCAACCACGCTATCAGGAAAGCAAGCATCGAAAGTTAAAACCCCGGTTTTGGCTATATTTGCAGAAATAGTGATACATAGAGTCCCAGCTGGCCACAGACGACTTTGCTCCAGACCCAGCTCAGAATAGGTAGACTTGTATTTCTTGATATAGCCCTTGGAGTTGGCAACATCACCAGTTTGAATTAAAGGGTAATCACCACCAAGCAATGCAGGATCATTTCTTGGTCGGTGTTTTGACTTGCCTCTATCTAAAGTACCAACATCAGATAATTTAGCGATTTCCCACCCCTTCGGGTTATTCACCGGATCACCAAACATATCCAGAAATACAGCGCGGAGGAATTCGTCGGCGAGTTGGATGGCTTGCTGGCGTTTGCGGCGGATGGCGTCGGCTTTGTCGAGAATGGTGGCGATGCGTTTTTGTTCTTCCAAGGGGGGAAGCGGAATCTCAAAGCTCTTCAAGAAATCGGCGCTGACTCGCTTTTGCCCAGCAGCACCAGACATTGATTTCTCACCCAAAAATCTGAATTGCTTGCTCCAAATCATGTAGAACAGATAATCTGCGTCTAATAACTCCGCATTTGCTCTTAGAACATGAAACTCTGTGGAACCGAAGCCGATCTGATTGCTTATCTGGCTTGGCCGCAGGCATTTCCCATTTTCAAAACAGGGGGTTATCTTCGCCAGAAGAACATCACCTCTTTCAAAATAGGTGAACCCCTTCTTGGTTTCAGCCAAAATTCGAGGCTCTTCATTCAGTAGCATTCCGTCCTCGCCCGCGGACGCCATTGCCACAAATGACACAATCTGAGAGCCGTCTATATTTTTAGGCAATCGTGGATTTATCTGAGCCACTTCGCTGAGTTGTACAACAGGCCAACTCACAGCATCCCCTCCAGATCCTTCAAATCCCCCATAATCTCCTCCTCCAGCGTCATTAGCCTCTTAAGGATCACTTTTGGGTCTTCGTATTCTTCCTCTTCGTACACTACTTCCTTGTAGCGGTTGATGGAGAGGTCGTACTTGTTGCTGGTGATGTCGGCGGCGCTGACGACGAAGGCTTTCCGGGTCTTGTCACCAAAAGCCTTTTCTATTTTCTTGTCGCTGGCGTTGGCCTCCACCAATTCCCTGTATTGTTTCCATTTGGCAATGGCATCTGGCAGGTCATCGCCGCCTTCGCCTTTCAGCGGGGTGCGCTTGTCGTCCAGGCTGTAGCCGTCGGCTTGCAGGTCGTAGAACCAGACGCGTTCGGAAGTACCGCCCTTTGTGAACAGCAGGATGGCGGTGCTAACACCGGCGTAGGGCTTGAACACGCCACTGGGGAGGCTGACGATACCTTCGAGCTGGTTGTTTTCGATCAGCTCCTTGCGCAGTTGCTGGTGGGCCTTGGAGGAGCCGAACAGCACGCCATCGGGCACAATGACGGCAGCGCGGCCACCGAGTTTGAGGGCGCGGAGGATGTGGGCGACAAACAGCAGCTCGGTCTTTTTGGTTTTGACCAGGCCGAGCACATCAGGATTGGTGTTAGTTTCATCCAGGCTGCCCTTGAACGGCGGGTTGGCGAGGATGATGTCGAAGAAGTCTTCTTCCTGTTCCGGGTAGTTTTCCTTTACCGATTTGTTGAGGCTGTCCTGATAGAGGATGTTGGCGCCGTTTACGCCGTGGAGCATCATGTTCATGCTGGAAACGCGTAGCATGGTGGTGTCGAAGTCGAACCCCCAGAACATCTGTTTGTTGATGTGTTCCCGGTAGGGTTCCAGCAGGTCGCCGGTGTAGTGTTTGTTGCCGTCTTCGTCTTCGAAGGTACCGGCCTCGCTGGAATGCACCCGGTTGAGGTATTCCATGGCGCGGGCCAGGAAACCGGCGGTGCCGCAGGCCGGGTCACAGATGATATCGATGGGTTGCGGGTCGATCAGTTCCACCATGGCGTCGATGATGTGGCGCGGGGTGCGGAACTGGCCGTTGATGCCGGCGGTGGTGAGTTTGCTGAGCAGGTATTCGTAGATGTCGCCTTTGACGTCGCTCTGGGTGAGCGGCAGGTTATCGACCATTTCCACGGCGGAGACCAGGACGGATTCGTTCTTGATCTCCAGATCGGCGTCTTGCATGTATTCACCGATGTGGCCCAGCGCCTGGGTGGCGCTTCCTTCGGTGCCCAGGCCCTCTTCTTCTGCATGTTGCCCGAGGCTGGCGAAATAGGGGTAGACCGCATTCTTCAGGTGCTTGTGCAGCTCTTTGCCGCTGAGGTTCTTGAAGTTCTTCCAGCGCAGCAGCTGGCCTTCCGGGGTGTTCGGGAACAGGCGGTCGAATTCTTTCTTACTACGCGCGGCTTTGCGCTCTGCCACTTCTTCCTGCATGTCGAGCATGCGGGCGAACATGAGGTAGCTGATCTGCTCGATGACCGTGAGAGGGTTGGTAATACCCCCGGTCCAGAACTTTTCCCAGAGTTTGTCGATGTCGTTTTTTAGCTGGCCTGTGAGCATTTAGTTGATCTCTTGATTCGGTGTTTCATCTGCTGATTCGTCAGCATCTGTGTGTGATTGGTCACTGATCTGGTCTATCGATTCGCCCTGAGCGGTTGTTTCCTCATCTTGCTCATCTGGTTCTTCCAGCGGCTCTACGATCAAGGCAAGGCGCTCGGATTCAATATCGGTGTGCACAGGCTCCAGACTTGGCAGTGACTTGCTGACCTTGGTAGAAAGCTGGCCGAAGCGCTCCACTTTCCCATACAGGCCCTGCTGACCCGCCAGTGCCGTTATGGTGTTGTTGTAGTGGCTGCTGACGGTTTTCAGGGTGCCGCCCAGCTTGTTGAGCCGCTCTGCCACGGTGCAAACCTGATTAAAAATCTCGCCCGCCTTTTCAGAGATCTCGCGGGCTTCCGCATTGCTACGCTCTATCATCCACAGGTTGGAAACGGTGCGCAGGATAGGAATGAGCGTGGTGTGGGAGACCAGCACGATGTTCTTCTTGTAGCCGTATTCGAACAGCCCCTTGTCGTATTTCAGGGCCTCGATATAGGCGGGCTCGATGGGCATGAACATGAGGGTGAAGCTGGGGCTGCGCATGCCGATAAGGTTGGTGTAATCCTTGCCTTCCAGGTCATCGATATGGCGTTTGATGGCCTTGACGTGTTCATCCATGGCCAGACGGTGCTCTTCCGGGGTTTCCGCACTGACCGCCTTGTCATAAGCCACCAGGGACACCTTGCTGTCGATGATGATGTGCTTGCCATCCGGCAGCTTGATCAGGTAGTCCGGGCGTTTTCTCTTGCCTTCAGCATCCTTGAACTCGCTTTGGGCGTCGTAGTGGTTGCCTTCGATCAGGCCGCTCATTTCCAGAGTACGGCGGAGCTGTACTTCGCCCCAGGCTCCGCGCTGCTGGGAGTCACCCTTCAAGGCGGATGTGAGGTTATTGGCTTCGGCACTCATCTTCAGGCCAATATCCAGCACCTTTTTAATCTCAGCATTCAAGGTGGCGTTGCCCTGCAGTGAAGCATCATGTACATCGTTAACACGCTTCTGGAAGCCTTCAATCTGCTCTCGGAAAGGCTTGAGTAATACGTCGATGCTGGCCTTGCTGGTATCAGTGAAGGTCTTGCCCTTTTCCTCGAAGATCTTGTGGGCCAGGTTCTCGAATTCCTTGGTGAGGGACTGCCGGGCCTCGCCCAGTTGTTCTAACTGCTCCTTGTAGTGCTCTTCCTTGCGTTCCAGGTTGGTCTTCAGTTCGGTGTGCTCGTTGTTCAGGCTGAGGTAGCGCTCATTCAAGGCCTTATGGGCTTGTGCATTTTCAGCGACCTGGTCTTTCAGCTCCTGAATGCGGGCATTGGCGTCCTCCAGGCGTTTCTCGCTGGCACGGATATCGGACTGGGCCGCTTCCAGGCTTTTCTCTGCATGGTGTTTTTCATCACGGATGGTTCGCAATTCGTCCCGCGCCTGCTGCAGCTCTGATGCTGACTGGGTCTGGAGTTCTTGAAGGCGTGTTTGGCGTTCCTGAACACGGCTCTGCTCTGTGGCAAGCTCGGAAGTCAGCTTGCTCATTTCCAGTTCTTGCTGGTGAGTGGTTACTTTTAGCGTCGAGACCTCTTGTTGGGCCTGTGCCAGCTGCTCCCGGGTTTCTTGCAGGTCCGCTTTGCCCTGATCGAGCTGGCCTTCCAGCGCGGCAACCCGTTTTGCTGCTTTCAGGGCGGCCAGCAAATAGCCCACGCCGATAAAGACCACAGCTGCAACTGCCATTACCACGCTATGTTCGGTGTTCCAGAGCATCCTTCGTCCTTATTCCTGGTCAATCAATGCGCATCATCTTGGCGCAGAAAGGGTTTCAGCACAGCAATGAGGTCATCCACATCCTCAGGGCTGAAGACGCCGTCGATGCCCTCGTGGGAGATGCTGTCGAACGGTGCCTCGTAGAGCTTGTCCACGACGATGGAACCATGCTGGGCAATGTGGTTCTTGAGCAGGTTCATGAAACGCACCTGCTGGGCAGTGAGGCTGGGATGTTGGTGGAGAAACTGCTTAAAGTGGTTTTCCACTGCCTGCGGGTCCAACCCGATGATTTCCCGGACGGTGACAGCCAGTTGGTCGGCGGTACGGCCATAGAAGTCGTTAAGGACTTCGAGGCTGACGCCGGGGTGGCTGGTGAGGATGGTGGAGGTGAGCGTTTCCAGTTCCGACACGGCAATGGGCTCGCCCTGGCGGATTTTCTGCAAGACCGGGTTGGCGGCCAGCATGTCATCGAGTATGCCTTTCAGGCGGCGGCGGTAGATCATGGCTTCATTGGCACCGGCGATGGTGACTTGCCGCTCCCCTTCCTCTACTCCACCATCAGACGTACCGGTAGAGGGAGTGGTGTAGCCGCCTGTTCCGCCGGATTGCTTGTATTTCATGATGCCGCGCAACCCGCTGCGGGCATTTTCCAGTTTCTCGATGCTGGGCTGCTGCCAGAAGCCTGCACTGCGTACGTCGGCGATCAGGGCATCTTTCTGCCGGACGGCCTGGATATTCACCGCCAGCTTGTCCAGTTCGGCCAGGAATTCATCCCGGCCATCTTCAAAACAACTGGCCTGCTCCACCAGGCAGCGCTGGATGCTGGCGATCAGCTTATCCAGTGCGGTGGCGTGCTTGTCTCGCAGCACTCTGGCTGACATGAGGGGCGCCAGCGTCTCGACAAGCTTATGCCGGGTTGAGGCCTCGAATTTCTTCAGGGCATCGGTTTGCTGAAGCTGGTGTACCAGGCGCAGCTCACGTTTTACGGCAACGCTGGTTTCCGGCAGGTCGTTGATGTCTGCCTGAAGCAGTGCAATGGCGGCATCGAAGGCTGGAGCGTTGTTGTTCTTGAGTGCGCTTTCGGCCAGCTCCAGACGGGCCTCGAAGGTGGTCTGCAGCAGGGATTTTCCGCCGGTGTCTTCCGGCTCTTTATATTCCTGCTCGAAGAAATCGAAGTTGCTGTAATGATCGAAGATCAGGAATTCGGTTTTATCCTTGCCGGGGCCAAACAGGTTCGGGCAAAGACGGGTACCGCGACCGATCATCTGCCAGAACTTGACCCAGGATTTGACTGGCTTGGCAAAGACCAGGTTGACCACTTCGGGGACATCAATGCCGGTGTCGAGCATGTCGACGGAAATGGCGATGCGGAAGTCATTGTCGGCTTTCTTGAATTCCTTGATCAGGCTATCCACATGAGGAACCTTGTTGTGGATGACCTTGCATACCTTCGTGCCATATTGCGGATAGAGCTTGCAGAACAGCGCTTCCAGGTGCTCCGCATGGTCCTGGCGCTGGGCAAAAATAATGGTCTTGCCCACCAGGGATCCGGTTTCATCCTTGATACCATTATTGATCAGGTTTTCCAGGATGATGCGGTCGGTATCTTCGCTGAAGATCTTACGACCAATGTCCTTGCCGGCGATGGTGGTGTTGCGGGCTTCTTCCTCTCCCAGGTCTTCTTCCAGCCGCTGCTTTTGTTCATCGTCCAGGTCGTTGTAGTGGATGCCATCACGCAGGAAATCGGTGGTGAGATCCTTGACCCGGAACGGCACCAGGTACGGCGGTTCGTTGTTGATGGCCGCATCCAGACCAAATTCGAAGGTGGGGTCGGTGGTTTCACAACCGAACATGTCGAAGGTGTTGCGGCTGATGAATTTCACCGGGGTGGCGGTGAGCCCCACTTCGAGCGCATCGAAGTAGTCAAACAGGTCGCGGTATTTGTTGTAGATACTGCGGTGGGATTCATCGGCGATGATTAGGTCGAAAAAGCCCACATCCAGCTGTGCGAAGCGGTTCATCATGCCGGGATAGGTGGCGATGTAGATGCGCGCATTCTGGTCGATCTGGTTGGTTTCGCCGATGACACAGCGCGGTTCGCTGGGCAGGTTCTGCTTGAAGGCGTCGTCCGCCTGAATGCGCAGTTCCTTGCGATCGCAAAGGAATAACACACGCTTGGCCCAGCCGGTGCGCAACAATAGCTCGCCCAGGGCAATGGCCACTCGGGTTTTCCCGGTGCCCGTGGCCTGAATGATCAAGGCCTTGCGGCGCTGGCCTTGAAAGTGAGCGGCAACCGTCTTGATGGCCTCAATCTGGTAGGGGCGATCCGCAATGCGCAGCTCCGGGTTGAACTTCTCCAGTTCGGCGGCGCGGTAGTGGCGCTGGTAAATCAGGTAATTAAGGCTGTCTTTACTATAGAAACCGTAGACCTGACGGTACGCGTTGTACTGGTGATCATCCCAGATGAAAGTTTCGTAGCCATTGCTGTAGAAGATGACCGGGCGCTGGTAGCCCATGCGCTCGAAGGCATCGGCATACAGGCGGGCCTGCTCGCGGCCCGCCTGCAGGCTGGTGTTTCCGGATTTCTTGGCTTCCACGACAGCCAGGGGCTGGCCGTTATCGCCCCACAGCACGTAGTCGGCATAGCCCTTGCCTGAGGGGTTATTGGGGAAGTCCACTTCGACTTCCTGACCAACCTGCTCCGGGTCATCCACATCCCAACCTGCCTTGGTGAGCATTACATCAATGAGCTGCTTGCGGGTTTTGGCCTCGTTCCACTGCAGGCTATCGGCAACCGCCTGGCTTTTCTGGTGCTTCTCTTTTTGCTCTACAGGCTGGGGCGGATCGATATGCTGAACATTTTTTGTCCGCTCCCTATCCAACTCATCCAGGAGAGCCTTTACCTCCTCCTGCCGGGCTTCCAGCTTTTCCTTGTAAGCACTAACCGATTGCTTTAGCTCGCCAAGCGCAGCGGATTGATCCGGGATTTCCTGGAAGTCGGGAATATCTGCCTTCTTCTTCCCGTAATACTTGATAGCCATGTACATGGCGAGCTGGTGCGCTATACCTAATGCCAGCTTGGCATCCCTCACCGAGCCCTTGGCACCATGAGCGGTCTCATTACCCTGAATCCGTAAAGCATTGATCTGGTAGACCAGCGGCTTGCTGGTACAGGCAGTGAACACCGGGTCTTTGAGCAACTCGTAGAAGGTCGCCTGAGGCAGGCGCGGAAGGAGCTCTTCTTTGTAGATGGCCTTGGTGACCTCTTCTGCAAAGCCCCTGAGCCGGGTCAGGGCGCTGCCAGGATCAATATGCAGGACCGCCTCGGCCAAACCGGCCACTTCGGCCAACGACTCATTGGCCGGGCGTAGAAACTCGAAATTGACAGACTTCATAAATCCCTTTTCCCCTGCTTGGCCCGACATATAAGGCCAAGGCAGCACCAGGCTCCTTCGTGGCCCTTTGAGTTGCTGCCAACTCCCCCCTATCAGCCCTCTTTTATCCGGCCAATATCATTTTGGCTCCACGCCACCTTTTTGGGTGCTTTGTGAAGGTTATTCATCGTGTTGGAAAGGCTATCACAAAGAATCATGAGTGCCTCCCCTCTACACATTCCTTCACCCCCCATTACCCCCCCTGCATTAGGCATCCCATGATGCAGGCTGGCCGGCCTAATCAACTCCATATTGTTTTTTCAGCTCCGCCAGGCGTTTACGATCTCGCTCGCTGAAGTCTCTGGTGGAATACAGGGCTTCGCCGTCCGGCCCATCCAGCTGTTCCACCATCACCGTAAAGACTGCATCTGCAGGGGCATCCACTTTGCCCCAATCAGAAAAGCGGTTCGGTGCCAGCGTCCAGGTGGCTTCCTCACCCGGCTCCAAGCCACCGGAAATGCTGTAATTAAACTGGTCTTCATGCCAGGGCACGCTCCGGTCAGGGCTGGCGATGGTGCCAGCGAAATAGGCACGAGAGATGGCTTGATCCGTGCCGTTCTTGACCGTTAGCTCAATGATCGGCTGCTCGCCAAGGTATTGCCTTTCTCGCATATAGAAGCGGGAGCGAACCACCTGGAACTTATCCAGCTGTTGTTTGGCCTGCTCAGCCTTGTCCCGCTTGGCAACAAGTTCGCGGATCTCGGCCAGTGCTTGCTCTTTCTCCCGAGCTTTGCGTTCGGCCTGAATTTGCTCTGCCTGGGCCAGTACCTGCTCCGCCGTCTTGCCGTTCAGGGCGTCGCGCATTTTGCCCTCCACATCACCGGCATCGGCACCGCCATTGACAAACAGGCTCTTCATATCGATCTGGCTAAAAGCGATCAACTGAACCGCCTGATCGAAATCTGTCCGCTTCGCTTCGGGCAATGACTCCCGAACCTTGGCCACAGACTCTTTCATCTTGGCCTCACTGGAGGCATCAATGGTGGGGTCGGAACAGCCTGTAATGAGCATGGTCGCCAGGACCAACATCAATGATGCATAGACTTTCATTGCTTTCTCCTTTGCCACTTTTCCCTAAGTCAGATGCGGCATCCTGCCGCTGTTGTCTCGTCCATGATGACACCCAAAGGCTATTTATTTATTATTGTCATGTCTATACTGAATACATGAACACGTCGCCTTTTGGCACATATCGCTTTTTGGAGCACATCCATGGCACGGACAGCAGGCAAAAACGCAGCGGACTGGCCGCTGCGCTGGGATCTATTATTGCGCTACAGACTGATCGAGGTGATCGCCCTCTGGGAGGGGAGACTGACCACCAACCATCTTCAGCGGGCATTCGGTATTGGCAGGCAGCAGGCCAGCAAGGACATCAACCAGTACCTGGAGAAATATGCGCCCGGCAACCTGGAATACGACCGCTCCCTGAAGGGATACAAGCCCGCCAGCACCTTCAAACCGGTATTCACTCGGGGCGTGGCCGACGAATACCTGCAGATGATGCATGCCCGGGAGGACCTCAGCTGTGCCTTTGAGGCCCTAGATGTGCGCGAGCTCAATACCGAAGTGCTGCTTCCTCCTTCTCGTGACCTACGCCCGAGTGTGTTGCGTCCGATTCTCCAGGCATGCCGGGACAAACTCCGCGTGGAGATCCAGTACGCCTCCTTGAGCAACCCGGAGCCTGAGTATCGCGTTATCCAGCCCCACACAGTGGTGCACAGTGGCATGCGATGGCATGTCCGTGCCTGGTGCGAGAAGAGTAGCGACTACCGGGATTTCGTATTAAGCCGGATTCAGGATGAACCCCAGCTAACCCTTCCAGGCGAGCACCACGCTGAACAGGATGATGCCTGGCAAGAGCGCCTCACTTTGCAGGTCACCCCAGACCCTCGCCTCTCTGCGGCTCAACAGGCGGTGATTGCTCTGGATTACGGCATGACCGATGGCGCACTGACCATTGAGTGCCGAGCCGCCATGGCCAATTACATTGTGCAGCTGCTTAGGCTGGATGGGCCGCACCACCGAGACCCCGAGGCCCAGCAGGTGGTGCTAGCCAACAGGGATGAGGTCAAAGGGTGGCTTTGGGGGGGCTGACTAACCGCCAGCCCGCATGCCCTCCTCTTCCAGCCGCTGATCCCGCTTGGCAATCTGCTCGATTACCCACTCCTCCACTTCGTCCAACACCCAGCCCGATGAGCGCCCGCCCAGGCTTACCGGTTTCGGGAACGAGCCCTCCTGGGCATACTTGTAAATGGATGACCGGCCCAGGCCTGTAGTTTCCATGACTTCTTTCAAACGAATGATTCTCATGAGGTATCTCCTTCTGCTCATGAGATGAGCCATGGCTGTAAAAAACGGCCAGATGCTCTGACGCTGTCAGCCCCGGCTATAGCGAATATTTCGACCTCCTCTGCCGAACCTCTTGCTCTGTGCCTTCGCCAGATAGCTCAGCCGATTAAACAGCCCTGCTTCAGTAGCCTCGAATCCCGCGCTACTACGCCTCAACCGGTACACCCCTCCGGTAGGGAAATGCACCAAGCCAGCCGCTTCCCTCATGGTCATTCCCAATGCCCTAGCCCAGGCCATGACAATCTTCTCGGCCAGGCTATCTGCTTGGTCAGCCCTTGGGTCTCCCGGAACGTCCGGATCAAAGCTAACACCACCACTACCCCTCCCAGTAGGAAGCTCTCCAAGCCCACGATAGGTCTCGCCGTTCAGGAACAAGCACAAGTGGTAATGCACCTGGCGGTCCCCCACCTGCTCCTCGACACCGATGTAATCAATTCTACAAGCTGGCGCCCTACGTCCCTCGCGCTTACGTCTGGTCAGATCCGCATCTACCTGTGCTCTCAGAGACTGAACGAAGAGACCAAACCAATCTCCAGACCGTGCATACCCGTTAGCAGGCAGCATCAAATCGACTCTGACCGCCATGGTCCTTGCCTGACGAGCAATGGCTCGGTTCATGGTCTCGTGGATACGTTCCAGGTACGGGATGAACAGCGGCCCTCTCTGTAGTTGAACGTCATAGCCGTTCCACGGGCCTGAGTAATGGAGAGTAAGGTGGGTATTGGCTGGGTGACGACGTCTCATTGCTAACTCCTTGAATGTAATGAATCCATAGGAATTAGCTGGTGTGTATTAATTAACCAGATATGACTATGTAGGTCTTATCTATCAATTACTTACTGGTCTTTTGATCATACTTGTATGTGATATGAATCAGAGGGTAGAGAACCCTCTTAAACCCCTTCTATCAATACTATTACCGGGACAGAAAAAGCGGTCGAGGCCACTACCGACCTAAGACCCAGCCCCGAATCCACTCCCTAGTTAGGTTATTGTTGCATCTGCGTTGCTCGCACGTTCGGGGTACCGCTTTGCTTTGGCCTTCAAACCGCAAACCACCTGCATACCCTCCTCAAGAAACGAGCTATCTGGCTGCGACTCAGCTGTGGAAATGCAATACTCTCTGCCCCATCCCATGGTGAGGCGAATATTCCAATACGGGCTCTCGGTAAGTGGACTTGGGCCGCTGGAAGATACGCACAGGGTCAGCATGTTTCCTGATGCAGGGTGAGACTCCAGCATGGGAAGAATCACAAACTCTGTATCGCCTCCCTTCTCTGCGCCCTCAGCCAAACCCAACTCTTTCTTCACACCATCCAGCAACAGCCTTGCCCTTTCCGCCTGACGTTGTGAAGCTGTCAGGATCGCCGTCTTGAATGCTTTGGCTCCTGGCTCATTACCGATGACAAGCTCTTCACCAATTTTGGCCAGTATTGCCACCTCTAGAAGTTGCAACCCATCCTGATCCTGAAACTCGGAAAGCAACTCGCTGGCATACTCATTTATTTTTGCTTGAAGATATGAAATATATCCCTCGAGAGGCAAATCCTTGAAAAGCGCCGTCAGGTCAGATAGTTGCTGATAGCCTGCCCCGCCCTGTTCCAAGTCAGCCCTCTTCAGGCCCCATTTCCTCTCGAACCGGACCACTTTTCTGAGAGCGACATCGGAACGCCCCTCTTCCTTAACAATGCCAGGTACCAACTGGTTAACTTCCCTCGCTCCCTTGAACAGCGCTTCTGCCTGCCCACCTAACCAATCCTCATCCCCAGCAAAGCCTCTGCCTACCAGCAGAGTCTCAGACCTACTATTCTCACCAAATGCTGGATGCCCCATATTCAAGAAATATTGGCTCTTGGCAGAACCAAATAGATAACGCCCCGTCACACCTGGAACCAACGCTCTAAGGAAACCCAAATCAGCCAGCCTACTGACCTGCGACCTTCTCTGGTCAACAGAAAAGCCCGTGAGCTTAGACAGTGACGCATGTCCCAAATCAACAACCCTGCCAACCTTTGATGAATGCGACAAAAGGACGGACAAGAACAATCGATTTAATGGGGTTAGCTTCATCCCCTTTTCTTGGCAAAGGTCCCCAAATGCCACTTTACGAATCAGAGTTTCTTCCACCTCGACAGGGCAATTCTTGAACGACACCTTCAGCGCTTCCGCAAAATCATCATCCACCTGAATCAGCCTCTTAGGACGATGATCAACCCCATGCTCCTTCGATATCGCCACGACCCCGGAAGCTCCCAGCTCTTGCACAGCCCGACCAACGTGCTTGCTGTTTAGCCGGAATAGCTCTGCGTATTCCTCAAAGGAGCACGAGGCGGTACCATTATCAAACCGACAAACGAAGCAGTACAAAAACAAGCGAGACACACCTGATATGCCCTTCAGTGTCTCCTCCGCAGGATCGCCCTTTCTGTAAATCAACAGTCTTAATGGCCACATACCGCCCCCTTTTACCCCATTATACCACCAGGTGTTATTATTTTCGTTACTTTTAACGTTATATATAACGCTATAGATAACGTAAATGTTAGCATTTAAACTAATGGGAAGATTTAGCATGGGCGCTTGGAGGAACCATGGGCAGACAACCACAAACTATCGAGGAATGGATTAAGGGAGAGAAAGCAAGGCAGGACTGGCTCGATCAGAAATTACGTGACGCAGGTTTACGCCGATTAACCCATGAAGGCCAAGACACAATTGATGCACTCATTTCAGATCTTAATCAGGCCCTTCCGGAAGGAGCCGACCGAGCAGAAGCTATCCGCAGATTGAAACTGCGCTGGAGAGTCTTTAAATGCACCCAAAAGAACGAGACCGCCACACTTTCAGTCAGCGTGAACAAACGCACTCTAAAGTCACTAAAGAAGCTGGCCAATAGCAGGGGGGAAACGCAAAAAGCCACGCTGGAGAAGCTCATCGAAGAGGGATTTCAAACGGAAGCTGACAAGAAAGCAGCCATCAAAGAAGCCGTTAATCAGGCGAAGCTTAGCCATTTCGAAAAGCACTCCCCGCTTGAATGGCCCCCCCTTTCCTCGGTGTTTACCAGGGAGGCTGAGAGCCTCCGGGAAACTGTCGCAGAAAAAGACGAGGAAATTCATCGCCTTAGAAAGGAACTCGATTCTCTGAGCTCCACATCAATAGAAAAAGACGAATCGGATATAGCCCCCGGCAGTGCGCCTGACATTGATGATAAAGCAGAGCCCGAGCCACCTAAACTCGAGCCGACACGAAACGTTGGCGAAATTCTGTACAACAGAAAGAAACCATCATTCTGAGGTAAAGCTCTTTCCGCCATTGCCACTGCTTGCCCGCAAAAGCAGATGGGAACACACGTCAAGCCTCCTGACTGGCCCCATTCACCTCCTCTGCCGGCCCCTCCGCCTTGAGGCCATCCAGGTAATCCGCCCACTGCTGCATCATCCCCACGCGCCCTTCCAGATGCGAAGTCCGGTTATAGGCCCGGCCATTGGCATCCCTGACGGAGTGAGCGAGCTGGTGCTCAATCCAATCCACCCGGACGTCCAGAACCTCATCAAGCAGGGTACGGGCAATGGCCCGCCATCCGTGCTGAGTCATCCTTCCCTTGTAGCCAAGGGTTTTCAGTAGCTTGTTGAGGGTGTTGTCACTGATCGGCTCTCCGGGCTTGGTGCCCTCGAAAACATATCGGCAATGCCCGGTGAGCGGCTGTATTTCCTGGAGGATAGCCACGGCCTGGCGTGACAATGGGACCACATGAGGCTCCCGCATCTTCATCTTCTCTGCAGGAATGCTCCAAAGAGCCTTCTCCAGGTCAATTTCTGACCATTCAGCATGACGCAATTCGCCAGGGCGGACGAACACCAGCGGGGCTAGCCGGGCTGCGGCCTTTGTAGTGGCTGCCGCCTGACAGCCATCAATTGCCCGGAGCATCTTACCCACTTCCTCTGGCTCCAGAATCGCCAGGCGGTGCTTTTCTTTCTTAACGGCAATCTGCCCCTGAAGAGGCAAGGCGGGATTGTGCTCGGCACGACCGGTTGCCATGGCGAAGTTGAAGATCTCGGAGGCCATGCCTCTCAAGCGGTTCGCGGTATAGCCACTGGTCTTTTGGGTGCGCTGCAGCACATTCCACAGCTCAGCTGTGGTGATTTCAGAGATGGGTCGGCTGCCCAGGAATGGAAGAAGGCCATTATTCAGCCAGATGCGCCGCTTCCGTTCCGTTGTCGGCGTCCACTTCTCGCTGCTCACCTTGTTCTGCGCCCACTCTTCAGCCACCCCGGCAAAGGTGTTTCGCAGGGCAGTTTCTGTGGCCAACTTTTCGGCTTTGCGCTGATCACCCGGGTCAACGCCAGATGCCAGCAGCTCTCGGGCTTGCTGCCGCTTGTCTCGGGCAGCTTTCAGGCTTGTGCTGGGGTAGGTGCCAAGGGAGAGTCGCTTTTGCTTACCGTTGAAGCGGTATTTGAAGCGCCACCATTTGCCGCCTTTGGGAGAGATCTCCAGGAACATCCCCTCACCATCGGAGATGCTGTAGAGCTTGTCCTGGGGCTTTGCTGCGCGGATTTTTACGTCGCTGAGTTTGTTGGTTTCCATGGCTTTCGCCGGCTTTGGGCTGTGGAGTTGGCCCCAAAGTTGGCCCCAGGTGGGGCCAGATGTCAACAAACCTTGTCGGACGGCAGCGGAAGAAACTCATCGATAACTTGCTGTTTTTAAAGCTTTCGAGGAGCTCTTCGGATGCTACCGCACTGCCATTTGGTACCAGAGGCCGGACTTGAACCGGCACGCCCGCGAAGGCAACGGATTTTGAATCCGTCGTGTCTACCAATTCCACCACTCTGGCAGTGGTGCGCGAGTATACCAGCAGATGACGGCTTTGCCAGCCTCGGAGAAAGATTTGTCACTCGTAATGCCCATTAGCGGACACTTTTACCGCCGTCACGTTATCCCGGCTACCCGCATTGAGCGCGGCTTTGAGGATGGCAGACTCGCTGGCACCCTGTCCCATCAGGCGCCCCAGATCGTCCACCGTGAGGACCGAATGCACGCCATCAGTGGTCAGCAGAAACTGTTGATCCGCAGAAAGATCAAAACGGGCCTGCTCCAGTTTCAGCTTGTCGCCATTGCCAATGGCCTGATAGATCACATGGGCCCGGGGGTGGGACATGGCCTGGCGCTCATCAATGTCCCCCGCATCCACCAGGGCCTGAACCGGCGTATGATCCCGGGTCAACCGGGTCATCTCTTCCCCCACATGGCGATATAGTCGGGCATCTCCGGCCCACAGCACGGCAGCCTCATCCCGATAAATCAGCAGCACTGCCACAGTGGCCCCCATGGGCTTGCTGCGCAGGTGCAGTGCCGCATGATGGCGAATGGCGTGATTGGCGCTCTGCAAGGCGGATTCCACGGCCATCAGCCGGTGGGCAATACCGCCCCCCAGCGCCACCGTGTCCAGGGATTCACGGATAATGGTAGCGGCCAGATCACCGGCATCGTGCCCTCCCATGCCATCGATCACCGCCCACAGCCCGTCACTGTCCCGGCACACCAGGATGTCTTCATTGGCAGGCCTGCGCCCTTTATGGGTGCGCCCCTGCCCCCTCCAGATTGTCATTATTATCGTACCCGCTGCAGGAGCCAGATCCCCAGAATGAGGCACAGCGCCGGTGGTACAACCGCCGCCATCAAGGGTTCGGTATGAAACACCAGCGATAATTGGCCAAAGAACTGCTGGCCGTAGTGGAAGATCAGCCCGGCCACAATCCCTGCGGTGAGACGCAGGCCCATGGTGACCTCTCGCAGTGGCCCGAACACGAAAGAGATGGCGATCAGCACCATGCCGATCGTGGCCAGCGGCATGAACAGTTTCTGCCAGAAACTCAGCATGTAATCGGCGGTTTCCAGTCCCTGGCGTTTCAGGTAATCGGTGTACTCGAGCAGCTTGGCCATGGCCAGATGATCCGGTTCCAGCACCACGATACTGAGCAGCTGCGGAGTCAGCTTGGTTTGCCACCGGGCGTTATCGCGATTGAAGACTTCGGTACCTTCATCGGAAAGCCGGGTTCCCTTGATGCCTTCCAGGGACCAGTAATCGCCCTGGTAAATGGCCCGCTCGACAAACTGGGTTTCCGTGAGCTTGTGATTGTCATCAAAGCGATAGCGGGTCAACCCATGCAGCACACCGTTGGGTTGCACCGCGTTGATATGAATGAACTCCGGCCCTTCCCGGTGCCAGTAACCATATTTGGAACGCAGCGCCTCGCCGCCCCCTTCCGCCATGGAACGGTTACTCTGCGCCACCTGCTCCGAATAGGGCGTCAGGTATTCACCAAGAGGAATGGACAGCAGGATCAGCAGGAAAACCGGACGCAACACCAGCCAGCTCACCTTCAATGTGGAGACACCGGAAGCCCGAATCACCGACAATTCGCCGCTATTGGCCAGCAGACCAAGGCCAATCAGGGTCCCCAGCAAGATGGCCATCGGCAGGTATTCATGCACACGCCGGGGGGTGGTGGTGAGAATAAACTGCAGCGCCTGCATGGCCTGATAATCCCCACGCAGACCTTCCAGTTCATAGATAAACCCGAACAGACAATCCAGGCCCACGATAATGCCCAGAATCGCCAGCGTAGGAATCAATACCGCCCGCCAGAAGTAGCGTTTCAGTAATCTCACGCCCGCCTCCTGCGGCGGAAAATCCGCCCGCCGAAATACAACAAGAACACCACAATCACTGCGGTAAGGTGTACCCAGCCAGTGTGCAGGTACCAGGGCAGAGCTCCCTCATGGTCCTCGATAGCACTGCGTGTGACCAACAGCATGCCCACGTACAGCATGTAGCCAAGCACCGCCGGGATCAGCCGGTAAAAACGGCCCTGGCGCGGGTTCACCCGGGCCAGCGGAATCGCTGCCAGGGCCATGATGGGCACGGTCAGAATCAGGGAAATACGCCACTGCAACTCCGCCATGGCATCGCGACTGTTGTCCCGTTCGTTGATCAACTCCGCCGTCGGCCGACCGCGCACCTTGGGAGGGCGGCTGTCGGTTCGCTCCTTACCGATTCTTACCTTCGCTTCCTTGAAGCCGATCTCCTTGTAGTCACTCTGGCCCGGCTTGCCTTGATACTGGAAGCCCTCGGTCAGTAACAGATAGCTGATGCCCTCTTCCTGTACCAGCTTGCCGCTCTTGGCCCAGACCGTCAGCAAACGATCCGCCTCGCCGCGGGCCTGGAACCGGGCATCCGCCACGAACACATTTTCCAGCACGCCTTTTTCCCGGTTCATCTGCTCCGCGTAGGTGGCACGCTGGGTATTGCTGGAGCCTTTTACGTGGAAACGCCCCGGGGTGAGCAATTCCAGCACCGAGCGGTCTTTCTGCTCTTCAAAGATGCGGTTCACTTCCGCATCGCCCCTTGGCGTCACATAGAGGGAAAACATGGCGACCAGGGTAGTGGCCATGAGGATAGGCACAATCAGCGACCGGACGATCCGGCGATGGCCCTGGCCACCGGCCTGCAGCACCACCATCTCGTTATCCATGTGCATGCGACCGAGCACCAGCAGCAGGCCGATATAGAGGCTGAGGGGGACGATCATCTGCAGGAATTCCGGCATCCGGAACGCCATCACCAAAAACAGGGCGTCGGCGGCGATTTCGCCGGCGGCGGCTTCGGCGAGGTATTTGATAAACCGGCCACTGACCAACACCATCACCAGAATAAAGGTGACCATGACGGTGGTCATGAAGACTTGCCGGTTAATATAACGATGAAGAATCAAGGGCTGGCCCACTCATTCATGTCTGCAAAAAGGCACCGACACCCCGAAAAGGCAGGACTGAGCGCCTGCGGGAGCGGTACATACCGCGCGGGCGACCCGGCAACCAGGCACCTGCGGCAGCAGTGAATGGGTCCTAGTGTAACTGACTGACTGGCCAAGGTGATAATCAAGCGCAATGAAATACCGCTGACAGCGGCGGTTTCGCTGGCAACCCGGCACGCCCCGGCACCCTGCCCCGATTGCGTTTGAACGCCGAACAGCCCACTATTTCCCTGTTTTCGCACCGGCAAACGCTCTTGCCGCGTGTCATACCTTGATTGATATGGAGACAGCATGGACTTCGCAGTGAGCAACAGGCCCCTGGACAAATTCAAAGCCGATGCACTGATTCTGGTGCTGGGCAAGAACAGCGATCTTCCGGAGTCACTGCCGGAGAGCACCCGCGACCAGCTCACCCGTTTCATCAAGGCCGGCGACTTTGACGGCAGCAAGGGCCAGATGAGCTGGCTGCACCAACCGGAAGGTCTGGCCGCCGCTCGTCTGCTGCTGGTAGGCCGGGGCGACAAGCAGCCCTCCGATCTTCAGTGGCAGGAACTGCTGCGCCAGACGGTGAAAACGGTTCGCAAAGCCCCGGTCAAACACGCCGTCTGGTTGCTCGACGCAAGCCTGCCGCAAAGTCTGGAGTGGCAGGCCCGTGAAGGCACCCGGGTGGCAGAAGAAAGCACTTACCGTTTCGATCAGTACCGCAGCAAGCCGGCACCGGCCAGCAAGCTGGGCAAATGGACCTTCTGGCATGCGGAAAAAGATGCCGCCCTGAGCAAGGCAAGCAAGACCGGCAAAGGCGTGGCAAGCGGCGTCAACCTGGCCAGGAACCTGGGCAATCTGCCGCCCAACGACTGCTACCCGGAGTACCTGAGCGGCGTGGCCCGAGACCTGGGCAAGGCCTACGACAAACTCACCGTCAAGGTGATCAGTCAGGCCCAGGCTGAAAAAATGGGCATGGGCGCCTTCGTTGCCGTGGCCAAGGGTTCCGAGCGCCAGGGCCAGATTATCGTCATGGAATACAAGGGCGCCAAACCCGGCAAGGCGGGCCCCGTGGCCCTGGTCGGCAAGGGCATCACCTTCGATACCGGCGGCATTTCCCTCAAGCCCGGCGCCAATATGGACGAGATGAAATACGACATGGGCGGCGCGGCCAGCGTGTTCGGCAGCGTCAAGACCGTGTGCGAGCTGGACTTGCCCATCCATATGGTGGCGGTGGTTGCAGCGGCGGAAAACATGCCCGACGGGCGCGCTTCCCGGCCCGGGGATATCGTCAAGACCCTGTCCGGGCAGACCGTGGAAATTCTCAATACTGACGCGGAAGGCCGGCTGGTGCTGTGTGATGCGTTGACCTATGTGCAGCAGAAACACAAACCACACACCGTCATCGATGTCGCGACCCTCACCGGCGCCTGCGTTGTCGCCCTGGGCGCCCATGCCCAGGCGGTATACAGCAACGACGATGATCTCAGCCAGGCGCTGCTGGCCGCCGGCCAGGAGACCGGTGACCGGGGCTGGCCCATGCCCCTGTGGGACGAGTACCAGAGCCAGCTGGACAGTCCCTTCGCCGACATGCAGAACATCGGCGGCCCCAAAGCCGGCTCCATCACTGCCGCCTGCTTCCTGTCACGTTTTGCCAAGGACGTGAAATGGGCGCATCTGGATATCGCCGGCACCGCCTGGATCAGCGGCGGCATGAGTAAAGGTGCTACCGGTCGTCCGGTCCCCATGCTGACCCGCTATCTGATGAACCTGAGCCAGTAATGGACCGGTCGCCGGAAACCTGATGGCCGGCGACGACAGCGCAACCCACGCGTCAGACGTGCATCTGTCACGTCTGACGCCCGCAGGCCCACCATGACCGAAGTGACTTTCTACCTGAGCAACAAAGCTGGCGACGGCGTTCGTCAGGCGCTGGCCTGGCGCATTGCCGACAAGGCCCAGAAACAGGGCCGGCTGGTCTATATTCATTGCCGGGATGCGGACCATGCACGGCAACTGGACCAGCAGTTCTGGCAGACTCCTGCCACTGGCTTCCTGCCCCACGGGACTCAGCAGGAAGGCAAGGCCCCGGTCATCCTGGGTCACGGCGAGGATCCCGGCGACCACCACGATGTGCTGATCAACCTGACCGATCAGGTGCCGGATTTTGCCTCCCGTTTCCAGCGGGTTGCAGAGATGATCAGCGGTGCCGAGAATGAAAGACAGGCCGGGCGTGACCGATTTCGCTACTACCGCGAGCGGGGCTTCCCGGTCACCACACACGAATTGGGCTGAACACGCCACGGACACCACCATGAGCGACCGGGAGACACGAAAAAAAGAGCTTCTCAAGGAGCTCGGCGACGTCCAGTCACTGCTGGACGACACGGAGGCTCGGCCAGCCCCTTCGACCACCGGCCCCGGCAGCCTGGAGCGAGAGCAGATCCGCAAGCTCGCCAGCGAACGGCACAACCCCTTTCTTGGCAGCCCTCCCCCGAC